>Ga0209319_1000972_pt1 | contig 27552 bp, 24 predicted proteins | sample RifGroE2_FD_184000 | JGI IMG/M metagenome (GOLD analysis project Ga0209319, IMG submission 184000) | Groundwater microbial communities from Rifle, Colorado - Groundwater E2 (SPAdes) (version 2) | ecosystem: Environmental > Aquatic > Deep subsurface > Groundwater | place: Rifle, Colorado, United...
TCAACAGAAATCAACAGCCATACTTAATGAAGCGTACCAAAAGGCACAAATACTTATCGATCAAGCGCAAAAAGAAATGGCGAAAATCCTAGAAGATGCGAAAATTACTGCCAAGAAAGAAGGGGATAAGATTATTACAGCAAGTCATGTGGCTTTAGAAAAAGAAAAATTACTGGCTAAACAAGAATTACAAAAATATCTTGCTGAACTAACTGTAGCTGCAACAAAACAATTATTGCAAGAACAAACAGATCCACAGCTTAATCAAAAATTGGTTGATGATTTTATCCAATCAATTTCAAGGGAAGTTAAGTTAGATAAACTGCAAGAATCAGCTTAATATATTTTATATTTTGCAATTTAAATTATTGAATCGCTTGTGCGATATTTTTATTACAATGACACAAAACCTAAACACAGCCAAACCTTACGCTAGAGCCATTTTTGCTCTAGCTAAAGAACAACAAGAGCTACCTGTTTGGTCGGGGATTTTATTGTCTTTGGGAAATATTGTACAAAATACTAAAATTTTGAGCTTAGCGTCCGATCCTCGTTGCTCCAAAGACCAACTGCTTCAACTTATAGAAAAAGTACTCGGACAGAAAATACCTGGCACCATACTAACATTAATTAAACTGTTGCTGACTAAACGTAAATTGGCGATATTGCCAGCAATTGCCGCAGTGCTTATTGATCTTGACCAACAAGAGAATAAATCTATAACTATTAATATCACCACAGCACAGCCTTTAAGTGAACTGCAAAAAAAACACTTTAAAAAAGCTTTAGAAAAAACCGTACAAATGCAAATTTTACCAGAATATCAAATCAATTCTGCAATCATCGGTGGTATAGTGTTACGTCAAAATGATTATGTTATTGATGCGTCGATTTATGGTGCCTTACAGAGATTAGAAAGTAAGCTAATGGGAAGTTCAATTACTTAAAGTCGACAGAAAAGCGACAGCGTAAGTAAGAGAACATACAAATAGTTTCGTGTTATTAAAATATATGCAAAATAAATTACTATATTTTTCAACATGTTATTTTTAAAGTTTAAAATTTTCCGGATATCAATATATGTCACTAAATGCCACTGAAATCAGCACTATTATTAAACAACAAATTGATACGTTTGCTGCGAGTTACGCAACTCATAACGAAGGTACGATTATCAGTTTAAAAGACGGCATCGCTACTATTTATGGATTAGATGATGTTTTGGTCGGGGAGATGATTAAATTTACTGGTAACATTTATGGTGTCGCCCTAAACTTGGAACGCGATGCAGTTGGTGTGGCTATTCTTGGTGATTATGAAAAGCTAAGCGAAGGAATGATAGCAATTGGAACAGGACACGTAGTTGAGGTTCCAATTGGTGAAGAATTATTGGGTCGTGTTGTCGATGCTTTGGGCAATCCAATCGACGGCAAAGGATCAATTCATACCAAACAAACCTCACCGCTAGAAAAAGTGGCTCCAGGCGTAATTTGGCGACAATCAGTAAATGAGCCACTGCAAACGGGCATAAAAGCCATAGACGCTATGGTACCAATTGGTCGCGGACAAAGAGAATTAATCATCGGTGACCGCCAAACCGGTAAAACAGCTATTGTCATTGACACCATAATTAATCAAAAAAATACTGGTGTAAAATGTATTTACGTCGCAATTGGGCAAAAAAATTCTTCCTTGGCAAATTTGGTACATAAATTAGAAGAACACGATGCTTTAAAATATACAATTATCATTAATGCCAGCGCCGCGGAAGCCGCAGCCATGCAATATTTCGCCCCTTATACTGGTTGCACAATGGGAGAATACTTTAGAGACAAAGGAGAAAACGCTCTCATAATTTATGATGACCTTACCAAGCATGCTTGGGCTTACCGACAAATTTCTTTATTATTACGTAGACCACCTGGGCGCGAAGCTTTCCCTGGAGATATTTTCTATTTACATTCACGTCTACTGGAACGTGCTGCACGTGTTAGCGCTCAATACGTGGAAAAATATACAAATGGCGCAGTCAAAAACAAATGCGGCTCTTTAACCGCATTGCCAATTGTTGAAACTCAAGCTGGAGATATTACAGCATTTATCCCGACCAATGTTATTTCAATTACCGATGGTCAAATTTTCCTTGAAACTGATTTATTTAATGCAGGAATTCGCCCGGCAATCAATACTGGATTATCGGTCTCACGCGTTGGTGGAGCTGCACAAACCAATATTATCAAAAAACTCAGCGGTGGCTTACGCTTGGCTTTAGCCCAATTCCGTGAATTAGAAGCTTTTGCTCAATTCGCCTCTGACTTAGATGAGGCAACGCGTAAACAATTGGAACACGGACAATGTGCTTTAGAAATATTAAAACAACCGCAATATGTACCTCAAACGATAGCTGAAATGGCAACCATATTGGTTGCTATCGAACAAAATTTGCTAGCAAATATACCTATTACCAAAATCTCTGCTTTTGAAAAAACACTCCGCACTTTTATGCACAAACAATATCAAAACTTACTTGATGAAATCGACAATACACCAGTTTATACAGCAGAAATTGTAAAACGTTTAGCGGAAGCGATTGAAGCTTGTAAAACTGAAAGAATAATTTAGTAGCTACTGGCTTTAGCTTGTAACTACAAAATTATAATTTATAAAATAAATGCGGTTGTTGCAAGTAAAAAACAACCTCATTGCTACGCATTAAAATTAGCCCCGCATCGTTTTCGACAATAGCCTGTATTCTATGCTCACCACGCTCAATATTTTGTAAATAAAATTTCCCAACTTCCTGGAAAGCGCTACTTTCCTTTCCATCATATAGTAAAATACACTTATCACCAGGTCGCAATTTTGGCTCTACTTCTACTATCACAACAAACCTTCCCTCATCGTGAAAAAAAGTTTCATCGTTTGCAGGAGAAGTTATAATCAGTTTTTGATAATTGGTTTGTGATACGGCTGGTGACGCAATAATTGGTGCATACTCATTAGATATAACATCTTGCTTTATAAAAACTTCTACAGCCTCAACATGGGGAGTATCACTAAAATGCACATTGCCAACGTTATCTTGCCACCGATAAATTTTAGCAAAAATATTCGTGCAGAAAAATAGTAAAAAAAACAAAGCTGCTGGTTTAGAAAACATGTATAATACATATCTTAAAAATTTCAATTGACAGACCTTTTTTATGTGGATTTTTCTATGTTTGAACATTTTCGACAACCATTACTTTTTTTTCCGCTCTTTGTTCGCCGGATTATTCTCTGCTCTTTGTTCTCATTTTCCTTATTGGCAATAACTATTATAATTGGTGGCTTTATATTTCATTATTTAGAAAAATGGTCATGGATAGATGCTTTTTTAAACGCCATTTTGCTTATGACTGGCTGTGGTTTTAATAAAATTATAACAATGCCGATGACGAAAATTTATTCTTCCTTTTATATATTAATAAGTACCATTATTTATTATTCCGTATTGATTTTATTTTTTGCTCCACTCGTTCATCGTTTAATGCACGCGCTTCATTTAGAAATAGAAAATAAAAAATATTATAAAAAAGATAGCTAATTCATATATGTATAAAAAATGGAAATAAAACACGAGGTAAGCTATTGGAGCTATTTTAATCGGTTTAATTTAATTTTGCGACAGAACCACCTACCTTGACAGAACCGTTTTTTGAGACTGTAAGCAGTGGGGCAGAAACTTCAATTTTAGGCAATTGCCAACGCCCCTTAAACTGAGCATAAACAGATTCTGTTAACTGGACCAAAACTGGATTTTTTTGTGGATCTAACCAAATAATCACTTCTTTTACCAGGTTTGGCGTAAAAGACGTGCAGCCTGCCGTTGGTACTGCCCCCAAAGAGGCGTGCAGAAAGAAACAAGAACCACGTCCTGCTATTGGTTTATCGTAATTATGATTAACGATTAAACCATAAGTATAGAAACCAGCATTCATATATTCACTCATATCTTCTGCACTATTCCAATCTTTTTGCGTATCTTTAGTGTCAACAAGGCTATTGTAAAATTTAGATTTCATATCATCAGGACAAAATACAGTTTCCGTAATTTGTTTGTAAGCTAATTTTACACCTAATTCTACGCCGCTTTCCTTGCCAAAAGCTTGGGTAATTGCAAAAACTCCGACAGGTGTCATTTTAGAACCTTCTAAAACTCTAGGTCCTGGGGTCAAGCTCGTACCATGTAACCCAACCCCCCAACCCATACCATTTTCACCTAAATTAACATCAATTTTATCACCTACTTTATTCCAAGATTTACTGGGTGTAGCACGCTCAAATCTTTGTAAAGTGCCAACGGTTGATGTCCAATCTTTAGCAGTAACAAGAAGCATTTGTGTAGCTTTGGCGGTTGGATTAGTCATCCAACCTTGTACATTCTGTATCGCATGAGAACCAATGGCTAGAAACATTAAGGCACTACAAATCACAACTATCGTTATTAATCGAGTTTTTTTTAACATAAAGGTTTTCCGAAAATTTCTGTTAGAAATTCCAATTTCAATATTTTGCGCCGCAATAAATCCAAAGCCAACATTGTGAAAATTCTTTTTTGATACTCCTTATCACCAAAAGATAGGTTAAAAATAAAACAATACGTTAAACCATTTTCTGATATGGCAATATAAATTGTACCAATCTTTTCATTTAAGAGAGAAACTTCTGCTTCTGTAATTATACTATTAATTGCGATACCGTATCTAGATCCAAATAGTACGCGGATTTTTTCTGCCATTTTTTTAGTTAGCTCTAAGTTTGATAGATCACTGCTATTTGGTATAAAAAACGAAACCTTGTTTCTATTCACAATCCCACAAAAATCAAGATATTGTGAACCAAGTTCGGCATTAGTAAGCCAATCGCCAATAATTCCGCCATTTCCTATTTCAGCAACGGCAAGAGAAGATTGCTCCTGTCGAAGCAAATCAACAACAACATTCCCCATAGATTGTTGATTTCTGGTAAATACCCAGTTACCAATACGAGAATAAAGAACTGCTTCAGCGTGATCGAGCAATTTTTTTTGCGCCAGATTATTGATTCCACGTACATAAAGTTTAACTTGGATTTCCGGCAAATTTGCACGAGTACCAAACTTTACTTGTGGGAATTTTTTTTCCATTTCCTTTAAATGTTCCCCAATAACAGCCTCTGATAAACCAAAAGTGGTTAGTTCCTTGATGCCCAATTTTTTGAGCTGTGTGCTAAACCTTTGTTCAACCAAAGGTATTATTTGCTCATGAAGCATCCACTTCATTTCCCGAGGAACTCCAGGGGTGAAAAAACATTCTGCTTTGCCAATTTTTAAAACAAATCCAGGAGCGGTTCCAATTGGATTGGAAAGATATTGTGAATTATACGGAAACATAGCCTGTTTCCTATTCGAATCTGGCATCGGATGGTTATGATTTACAAAAAATGCTTCTATCTCAGCTAAAGCTTCTATGGATAACTGTAAATCCACTTTCGCCGCGTAAGCAGCAGCTTCACGAGTAAGATCATCAGGAGTTGGACCAAGCCCTCCTGTCACAATTACAATATCTGCTCCCTCTGCCATTTCAAGTAAAACATTTTTTATTCTTTCAAGATCATCACCAATACAATATATATGTATAACCTCTAGCCCTAAAAAATTCCCTTGTTCTGCAATATAAGAAGAATTAGTGTCGACTAGTGATCCCGTCAAAAATTCTTCACCGATAGCGAGTATGCTTAGAGTAGTCATAAATATCTTGTTTAAATTTCATTAGTTGCAAAACTAAATATGAAATTGATTTAATGCCCCTCTTTTTTTTTCACCCACATCATCCAGGCATATAAAGGCACACTGGAAAAGACAAACATAGTCATATAAAAAACCATTTTTTCTCCAGAACCAAAAATTGCCCAAAAAGCATAGGCAGCACCACCTAAAGCCGTCATTATATTGATTATATTTTTATGTAACCGTTGGTTTGTTGAAGAAAGAAGAACTATCTCTGCTATAGCAGTATAGAAATATGCCAAAAGTGCAGTAATGCTGGCGGTTACAATCAATAGCTGAAATTGTTCATTGATATTAGGATTCATTGTAAAAAGCAAGGAGGCGCTAACTATAAGTGATGATAAAGCTAATCCTTGGGCGGGAACATCTTTTTTACTGCGTTTGGCGAAAATTTTTGGAAAAAGATGATCGTCAGCAGCCGCCATCGGTATTTGACCTTGCATTAACGTCCAGCCGTTTAATACTCCAGCACAAGAAATTACCGCCCCAGCAGCAGCAATCCATTCTCCCCACTGACCAAAAACCATTCCTGCGGCTGTGGCAAATGGAGAAGTGGATTTCGCTAAAACCGCATTCGGAAACATCCCCATTAGAACCAACATACAACTTAAGTAAATTGCCATTGAGACAATAGTACCCAGCATAGTTGCAAGTGGGATATTACGTTTTGGATTATCTACAGAGCCTGAAGGTACAGTTGCAGACTCAAGTCCAATAAACGACCACATGGTTAAAGTAGCAGCGTAAGAAAATGCAGAAAAATTAGATTTATGCGAAACATTAAAACTATGCGTAATATACTCAGGATGAAAATAATGCCAACCAAATATTGCTACAATCAACAAGGGGATGAATTTTAGTATGGTAGTAACAATTTGCGTAACACCAGCTGAGCGAACCCCAGCTAAATTGATATACGTAAACAACCAAATAGAAGCTATTTCTGCTCCAGTCCCGTAATAATGGTTACTTAAAATCGGGAAAAAAACTTGTAAATAACCAACCAAAGATACAGCAACAGCAGCATTGCCCAGTAAAATCATAATCCAATAAATATATGCTGTTTGAAACCCAACAAAATTACCAAAACCTACTTGCGCATATGCATAAGGTCCACCAGTTTTAGGAACCAACACACTCATTTTTGCGAAGACCAAAGCAAGCAAAAAAGCGCCCACGGCAGTAAGCAACCATGCTAGCAAGCTAATACTGCCAATCGCAGCCAAAGTAGCTGGCATCATCAATATTCCTGAACCAACCACATTACCCACCACAAGAGCAGTCAGCATGCACAAGCCCAATTTATGTTTTTTATTATTCATCTATTTATTAAATTTTGGAAATATTAGTGAAAACGATGCCGCATCGCCCATACAGCAGCAGTAAGATCAATCTGTAATCCATGACTCCAGGCAGCTAACAAACTATCCGTATTTTTAGCTTTTAGAGGAATAGCAGAATGGAAGGTTCTATCAAGTAAAACAATCGTTTTACCATCTTTTTTTGTGGTAAAAATAAAATGTAAAGCAGTAACGGCACGAGGATGAGCGCGATCACGATAATCAGCATATAAATCTGTAATTTGCACACGCAGCTCATTCAAAGACACAGAGCTGTCCTGTACAACACTTATATTCCTAAAGCCAGAATGCTTTAAATAACTTACCAACACTGAATCAAGTTGTCGCGTCACGGAAATCAAAAAACCATTATAATAATCGATTAAATACTGGTTTTTACCGACGCGGTAAAGAAAATAATTTTGATCAAAAGCAGCTAGGGCAGTAATGGGTTGAACTAAAATATCCTGTTTTGGAATTGCAGATTTTCTGGTTGGCAAATGAGGTAAATTCAATAAGTATTGTTTTTTTTCCACATATTTGTGGGTAGCGGCGGAAAAACAACCAGAAACACTAAAACATAACCCTAAAACCAATGATAACTTGATCATTAATAATAAAAAACATCTGCAGCGCACGAAGATATGAATAAGATATGTAAATAAAATTGCTATATTTTTCAACATGTTATTTCAAAGGTATTCATTTTTCAATAATTTATTACAGTTTCCCAGGATCTATTGGGGGCGGAGCACCGCTAAACAATATTTGTGATGGATAAAGTTTTATTTGTTCAGATAAAATACGTAAATTTTGCGAAACCTCCTGAAAGTTTTTTAAGGTTTTTTCAATAGGTCCATCGGTTTTGGTTATCAGTTGGTCGGTTTTTTGAGCAACATGATCGAGAGAGTTAGTTAACGTATTAATGTTTTCATACAACTTTTTTAAATCCATATTTTTGATTTCATTCAATATGTACTGCGCGTTATCACCGAGCTTAGTTAACATACCAGGTGAAGAAGGAATATAAAAATACCTCGGTCGCCAAGTAATAGGAAGCGGCGGATTGTTTTGCGGATCAACATAATTAAGCTCAATGTAAGTGGTACCTGTCAGACCTTGAGGCATAATTTTCACCCTCAACCCTGCGATAATCTCCCTATTTAGAAAATCACGGATTTCATCTTTAGATAAATTGGTAAATAATTTAGAAGTAATCGCCAGCAATATGTAAATGGAACGACTTTGTATTTTATCGGGTTTAATCGCATCTTGCTGTGGATAGACTTCATTGGTAAAAGCTATTTTTTTGACATAGCCAATTTGTAAACCGCGATATTTTACCGGGTAGCCTTCAGATATTCCTTGCACTGATTCTTCAAAATAAGTTTCTATGTAAACAGAATGCTGAAATAATTTATTTGAACCGAAAAGCAATATAGCCGCAACAAAGAAAATCAATCCTGTAAGAATAAATATCCCAATTTTCAAATAACTGATGTCAGAATTATTGCTCATACTTTAAAAACTCAAGTTATATAGGTTTTCTATTAAAAAATCTTTCAACCATAGGGTTTTGATGGCTTCGTAATACCTCAGGTGGTCCTTCGGCAATTATCCGCCCTTGATGCAAGAAAATCACACGTTGTCCTATTCTATAAATACTGGAAAGATCGTGAGATATGATAACAAAAGTAATTCCTAACGTTTTTGAAAGATTAATAATAATTTGGTCCAATTCAGCAGAAGTACTTGGATCTAATCCAGCCGACGGCTCATCCAAAAAAAGAATTTTTGGATCTAAAGCCATAGCACGAGCGATCGCGGTTCTTTTTTGCATACCACCACTCACTTCCGCCGGCATGTAATTACTAAAATTATCCAATCCCACCATTTTTAATTTATTATGTGCAATCGCTGCAATTGCATCATCTGGCAATGTTGTTAATTCCTTAAGTGGTAACTGCACATTTTCCAGCAAACTTAAAGAACCAAATAAAGCTCCACCTTGATATAACACCCCTACTTTTCTTAAAATAAACAGTCGCCGCACTTCATTAGCATAAACAATACTATCCCCATCAAGTATAATGTTTCCGGAAAATGTTTCCAGTAAACCGATCATATTATTCAACAATGTCGTTTTACCACAGCCAGAAACCCCTGAAATAATAAAAACTTCCCCAGGATAAACTTCGAAATTAACATCTTCCAACACGATTTTTTGATCATATCTGGTTGCTACATTTTCAACTTGAATGATAGGTTTTTTATTCATAGTTAAGTGAAATACCCTATATTCCTAAAATATAATAAACAATAGCAAAAATACCATCTAGTATAACCAACATAATTAGACTACTAACAACTGCCTTGGTTGTTGAACGCCCTACTGCCTGAGCATCAAAGGTAGTTTTTAAACCGTTTAAACAACCGACCCCGGCAATCACCCAACCAAATACAAAAACTTTAATCAATCCTCCTATATAATCTTGCAGTTTTATTGCTTGATTCAGTTGATGAATAAAAGCATCCCAAGAATAGCCAAGCGAACTCATTACGGCAAAACAGCCCAATAAACCAAAAATAATTAAAAAAACCTCCAAAAATGGAGTAATTATCATTGTGGCGAGAATTCTTGGTATGACAAGGAAACGAATGGGATTGATCCCCATTGTATTCAAAGCATTTATTTCCTGGTTGATTTTCATTGTTCCTATTTCAGCAGCAAATGCCGACGAAGTTCTTCCCGCTAGTAAAACCGCAGTTAACAATGGTCCCATTTCTCTGACCAAGCCCAAACCAACTAAATTGACCATTAAAATTTGTGCACCAAACTGCCCAAAAGATGGGGCTGCCTGAAAAGTAGAAATTAAACCAATCAAAAACCCAATTAAAGCTACAATTGGAAAAGCACGCGGACCAACATCTTCCATGGCTTTCCAAAAATCAATCCACCGAATTTTACTTGGTCTTAAACAAACAAAACATAATTGATCAGCTAAGATACCTAAAAAAACGATATTATTACGTAGATCTTGTGCAACACCATATCCTATACGTCCCAAATTTTCTAACAAACGATGCTTAGGCGAAGATTTAGCTTCAACCTTAATTTGTTGTTGTTCTTTTTCAATCAGCAAGTTTTTAAAATCTTGCTTTAACCCATTGATTGTACATGAATTTTTCCCAGTCATTTGCTGCATCTGTAAAGCTTGTAGCAACGCTATACCAGCCCCATCACAATAATCTACATTCTCTGCATCGATTAATAACTTTCTTGGTGGTTTTTGTTTTATAGCTGATAAACAGGGCTGCCAAAGTTTCGCTACGGAATCCATATCCAAACGTCCTGAAAAAATAATGTTCAGTGTATTGGCGTCTTGTTGTTCGATTTGAAAAGACATCGTAATTTTTATCCTAAAAAATATGGTAACCACTCGCCCCAACCCATTATAAACACAGACTCAGTCTAGAGTAAATACCGTAATTTCACAGGAAATGAAATTAATACTGTAGTAGAAATAATTTACGCCGACCCCAGCGGATTATTAATTTCATTTCCTGTGAAATTACGATATTGCAAGATTTAATTTTGGCTTCTATACTGAACCTGGGTGGGAGCGAGAGCTCTGTTTTTCTTAAAATAAGCTAGCTATACATTTTAATTATAAAGAGGAAATAAAATGAGCCATAAAAAAATCCGTAAAGCAGTCTTTCCTGTAGCAGGTTTGGGGACGAGATTTTTGCCAACAACCAAAGCAAGCCCCAAAGAAATGCTGCCTATAGTCGATAAACCTTTAATTCAATACGCCGCTGAAGAAGCTGTTGCAGCTGGCATTACAGAGCTAATTTTTGTGACTAGCTTAAGCAAGCGCGCCATTGAAGACCATTTCGACTCAAACTATGAGCTGGAAGATAAATTAGCCAAAGATGGAAAAGATGATTTGCTGAAAATGGTACGCGATATTCTCCCGCCTGGCGTTTCATGTGTTTATGTAAGGCAACATCGTCAGCTTGGTTTAGGACATGCCGTACTTTGCGCCAAACCAGTCGTCGGAGACGAGCCTTTCGCTGTTATATTGGCCGATGATTTAATCGATGGTGGAGAAAAACATTGTCTACAACAAATGGTTGAAGTATATGAGCAAAAACAAGGCAGTGTACTAGCAATTCAACGAGTTAAACAAAATGAAACAGAAAAATACGGTATTGTAGCAATAGCTGATGATATATTAAAATCACCAAAAGTTACGCAAATTATTGAAAAACCAAAACCAGCAGTTGCTCCCTCAAATTTGGCGGTGGTTGGTCGTTATATTTTAACACCAAGAATTTTTTCCATATTGGAGCAAACACAGGCAGGAGCCATTGGCGAAATTCAGTTAACAGATGGCATCGCCACTTTATTAAAAGAAGAACCAGTTTATGCTTATTTATTTAAAGGTATACGCTATGATTGTGGCAGTAAATTTGGCTACTTGACAGCAACTATTGCTTATGGAATGAAGCATCCTGAAGTTGGCGAAAGATTCACAAAATATCTACAAAATATGTGAATAAGCATCATTAAAATTCCTTAGCCACAAAGCTTTAGTCTGTGTTGTAGTTATTGTATACACATATGTGTTTAGCGCGGATTATATCGCTGGCTAAAGCCTGCAGCTACGGTCTTGCTAATACATCATCATAATGCAACTGTCAGAACTTTTTAAGAAGTTCTAATTTTTTAAATTTCCAAAACAGGCTATTGATTTATATAGCAATCTCATTTACATATCTAACTAAAATTATAGCTATTATCTATAAGAAGTTACATTTTTCATTATCAATCCATTATGGCTTTACACAAAAACTCTCAAAGTATAACAGGCTTTTCTCTGATTGAAATTCTAATCGCCACTTTTGCCTTAGCTTTTGGTTTTCTAAGTATAGCGACTTTAGAAAATACCAGTTTAGCACGCAGCTACGATGATTATTTACGCAGTATAGCAATTTCGCGTTTACGCAATATTTGTGAACGTTTTTATGTTGCCGGTGACGCCAATGCAATAACTGCCTGGAATGAAGAAAACAGTGCCTTTTTGCCCTTTTCCAATAGCAAAACCCGCAAAGAAAAAAATGGTTATTCAATTCAATTGTGCTGGCATGGACATGGTAAAATTGAAAACTGCTTAACAACAATTGTTGTATCTTTCGTGGCTGCAAACCCGTGGCCGCAAGCTTTAGCTTGCGTTAATTTATAAACATTAGGTGTGAACAAAATAATTAATACACCGACTAAAGTCCGCGGCTATGATTCTGTGACTTGCGAAAACATAATTAAAACACCATCCTTTTTTGATGAATAACTTGAAAAACATAAGATTTTCAAACATTAAATTTAAAAAAACCAGGGGATTTTCAACCCTGGAAATTCTCATCGCCAGCGCTTTAGGACTAATTATTATTGCTGGAATTTGCCAAGTTTATCTTAGCGTTAAAAACACTTACCAAAAACAAGCTAATCTGATTGATTTACAGGAAAATATCCGTTTTGCAACCTATACTTTAACGCAAAACATTCGTATGGCTGGATATGCCGGATGCGCAAAACTCACTTATTTAAAAAGTCCTGACACTTATTACAAACACCCCTTTACATCTAAAAAATTAAATAATCTAGATTTTATTTTTGAAAGTAGTTTATTGGGTTTTTCGAATAATAATTTGCCTAATTATCTACTTGATAAAAAAGTAAAAACCGATACCGACGTTATTGTAATACAAAAATCCGATATTGGTCTGACTCGTTTTTACGGAACAGAAATTACACCCGCAACCACATCTATTGTCGTCAAGCAAAATCCAGCCACAAAAAACAATCCTTTGCTATTTTTAGCAAGCTGTAAAAATGCTGAAATTTTTCAAGCTAAAGAAATTGGTGGTACACAGATTTCTTTAAGTGGAAAAGACAACTTTCACTATCGCTACAATTATAATGACTCTACCATTTCAAGCTTCACTGAAGTAGCTTACTTCATCAGCACTTCCAGCAAAAAAGACATACAGGGAAAAACCATTTACAGCCTCTTTATGGTTACGAATCGAGGGGATAAAGAAGAAATTATCACTGGAATTAATTCCATGAAAATAGCCTATGGACTTCTAGAAAAACAACCAATAACCTATCACTCTGCAAGGGAAATAGATGCGCTAAAAGCCTGGCAAAATATCAAATGTGTGCGCATCTTACTTACGCTTGCAACAAACAATACTGCAACAAAAACTTTAGAACTTTATATTGCGTTGCGTGAACGCATTTAGGTAATTTCACGGGAAGTGGAATTACTAACGAAAGAATGAATAAAGGAATTAAAAAATCATCATCCTAAATTTATTATTACCCATGAAAATGAGACCAACCAAACAAAATGGCGTTGTTTTGATAATAGCGTTATTATTTACAACAGTTTTAACTCTTTTAGCTTTAAGTATTTTACAAAAAGGGTTACTGGAAAGCAGGATGACTAGTTATATCAGCAAACAGGATATCGATCTAGCAGAATTAGAAAAAGATCTTATCAAAGAAGAAGAAAAAATCAAAAGCACCATAAGTTCAAATAAAGTAACGGAAATTTCCAGCCTAGAAATAACTAAGGATTTACATGTATGTGGTTTTAAATTTTATCGTGCCAAAGTAACCAAAATAAATTCTGGCATAATCGCACAAAGTACTTATGCAATAGAAAATAAAGATGAAAAATGCGATCCAAAACCCAATGTGAAAGCTGGACGCCAATCTTGGTTTACCGGAAAAATTGCTGGGGTTGATAATTAACTTTTATACAATTTATTTACCAACCATCTTGTTTGGATCCACGACTTTATCAAATTCTTCGGTTCTGTCACAAAGTTACAAAAGTCAGCTTTCTGCCATCGGTAATCCATCAATTTTACTGAGTTTAATTTTAACAACTCCCCCATAAAAGATGCTTTTGCAACAGAACTGAAATTTTAATCAGAAAACTCCTTTAAACTTTAGCAAAAAAGTGACATCTCTACTTTGCTCTGGCAGGTTGCTAAACAGATTTCTGGACATATCATTTGAAAACTTTAGAATGGACCTTGTGTTTTTTTATTGAAAAAAGTTTATTTAAGTTTAATAGGAGAATAATCATGTTTAAAAAAACTTTGCTTGGAATGGCAATAGCTTTGTCGTTGTACCAAACCTGTGGTTATGCACAAGATGCAACCATAACTACCTACGATGACGGGCATTGGGCATTACAGGGTATGGTAACTAAGATGGGTAGTGATGGCGCTGCCGCTGGGTTGGGTGTGCTTAGATATGAAAAGAATTATGAAGTTGGCTTAGATTTTAATGCTCACTTTAATAATGCTAGTGATGAAACCAGACAGACTTCTGTGGGCTTATTGGGTGGATTGCGTTATTGGTTGACCCCGCAAACTGTTTTTGCTTATGGCTTAAATTTAGGTACTCAATTCGGCAAAGACGAAGGAAAAACCATAAGTTTCTCCGGTATTGTTGGTCCTTACGTTTCTATTGAATATTATTTAAGCAAACAGGTGTTATTATCCGCTTGGATTAATCCTTATCTTTTCGAGTATGATAAGTACCAGGGAGATATGGGTAGTATTACAACTCACCATATTTTCAATACTGGTGGGCTAGGAATATCTTACTTGTTTTGATGAATATTTGATACGTCGTAGCCGTTTGTTGTTAGCGCAAGTTAAAACTTGCGGCTACGGGGTTTCAAACTATATATACCACATTAATAACCGCTCTTCATTATCCCAAGGTAACACGTTAAGCAGTCTTTCTTTACCAGTTGTTGTGCTCAATGAAATCTGCTTTAATTGATCCTGATGGCGGCTGCAGTACCGAGCAGTGATGCGAGCAGCAAGTTCGATATCAGAATCGTCTTTTAATTTACCATCGATTAAAACTGTAGGACCGGGATGATTTAAGCTTTTTAAGCTTGCATAACAAGTTTGATACTGTTGCAAAAAATCATTTTCTGCTTCTTCGCGACCGATAATCATTTTAAAATGCGGTTGTGGGCGCAAATGACGACCAACTTTTAACAGTGCAATATCATTTAAGGTGTAATCTTGATTGCTACGCGTTTTCCAAAGGTCTATAAGGCGATTGGTATAATGCTTATTGATTAGAAAACAACAACCACCAGATGGTTGGGCAAATTGATCAAAGCCAAATTCTTTAGCCATAGCAATTTGTTTACTACGACCACGACCACTGCAATTCTCCAAAAGTTCGCGTTTCACCCAGCCTTCACGTTCAGGTAGAGTTGGAGCCAAAAGTTTGGCACAAAGAGGGCGCAATAAGATTTCGCCAATTCCTGAATCCTTGACCACTGTCGGTAAATGATGTTTCAATTGGGATTTGGGGCGCTGTCCTATCACTTCACCGGTGACAATAAAATCGAAACCATTTTGTTCGAGCCATTTTTTTGTTTGTCCAATCATGAAAATTTTGCAATCAAGACAAGGATTAAGATGTGAGCCATATCCATATTTTGGATGCGTTACAACGTTTTTATAGTCTTCAAAAACATCAACAATATTTAATTTAATGCCAAGCTTATCCGCAACCCAGGTAGCGTTGATATTTTCGCCACAATCTTGGTCTTTACGTTGAGGAACAGCAGAGCAACCATCACCACAAAAACCGGTAAAAAAATTGATGCCTTCAACATGAATGCCTTGGTCAAGAATCATTTTGGCAGCGAGCATTGAATCGAGACCACCGGAGATTAAGGCGATTGCTTTGCGTTTTGTCTTCATAAGTAATGTTTGAAAAAATAAAATAAAATATTAATTATATTGGTTTGGTTGTAGCAGAAGAATGAAAAAATTGGAAGCGTTAAAAATAACGCATTGATAAATATAATAATTTACTTTACATATCTGCATCAAAATGCAGCATTTCTTGAGCATGCGCTAAAGTGGTGGCTGTAATATTGATTCCGCCTAGCATACGCGCTATTTCCTCAGTCCTTTGTTTTTGATTGAGGTAATGCAAATTAACTAGGACGGGGGTAACGTCGATATTTTTTACTACTTGCAAGTGCTGTTTTCCTTGTGCTGCGACTTGCGGTAAATGAGTTATGCAAAGAATTTGTCTTGCCGCGCCAAGTTGCTTCAATAATTGCCCAACAACTTCTGCTGTTTTGCCGCCTACCCCAACATCAACCTCATCAAAAATTAAAGTTGATGCGGCGCGACTTGCAGCAGTAATAACTTGAATTGCAAGACTAATGCGCGACAGCTCTCCGCCTGAAACTACTTTATTGAGTGGTAAAAGTGGTTGTCCTGGATTGGTGCTAACAAAAAAATCAACTTGTTCTAAACCATGAGCCGTATATTCTTTTGGTCCTAATTCTTTCAGAATAACGCTAAAAGTACCACCCAACATTCCCAAAGATTGCATTTTATTGGTAACCATCAAGGATAGCTTCTTTGCTTCTTTAGCTCGATTTTGCGATAGTTGTTGCGCTTTTTGTAAATAAGTTTTTTCTAGTCCTTGTACCAGTTTTTCACTCTGCTCTAGGTGAGAAACAGCATTTTCCAAAATATTTAGTTCCTGAAGCAGTCTTTCTTGTACTTCTAATAATTCTTCCGGTTTTACTCGGTGTTTTCTGGCAATATCATGTAAAGCATTAATCCTATTTTCTACAAAAACTAAGCGTTCGGCGTTTAGATCGGTATTATCCAAATAGCCTTTTATTTCTTCAGCTACCAACTCTACTTGCGTAACTGCGTTATACAAGTTTTGTTGGATGATGCTAATTTTTGGTTCAAAATCAACAGTTTTGGCTAGTAATTCTTGAGTTCGGTATAAATTATTAAGTATTGTTTGAGCGGTATTTTCATCGTTAATTAAACTTAACGCGGCATGACAATTAGTGAGAATTTTTTCTGCATTGCTTAGTTGTTTCAACTCCTTATGCAGCGATTCTATTTCGTAAGCAACTAACCCTAAGTTTGCCAGTTCGCTTAGTTGATAGCGCAGTAAATCCATTTTTGCTTCACGATCGCCAATATTGTGGCGAAGATTGAGTAATTGATTTTGGGCGACAGATAAATCGGCAAAGATATTTTTTACGTTGATGCACAATTGTTGGTGTTGAGCAAAAGCATCCAGTAAATCACGTTGTTTTTCGCGTTTAAGTAAAGCTTGATGTTCGTGTTGACCATGGATAATGACTAGTAGATTGCCTAATTCCCGCACCAGTTGTTGAGTGCATAAATAATCATTAATGGTGCTGCGACTGCGGCCATCAGTGCTGATGGTGCGACGAATAATACATTCATCGCCAGGAATATTGAAGTTATGCTCTTCCAACCACGCCTTTGCTTCTGGTAAATTCTTTAAATCGAAGATGGCGGTAATTTCACAGCGATCGGCGCCAACACGAATAGTATTGCTTTCAAATCTTGCACCCAAAACCATATCCAAAGTATCGATAATAATCGATTTGCCAGCGCCGGTTTCGCCTGTCAGCACAGTCAAATTTGGTTGAAATTCGAGAGTAAAACTGTCGATAATGGCGAAATTTTTTACGTTCAAATAAGTTAGCATTTGGGATCAGTGAAAAGTTGGTATAATTATAATTTTCTAAATTATAGCAAAGATTTTGGTCCTATCACAAAATTAAATTAAACCGATTAAAATGGCTCCAATAGTTGTTCAATAAGAGGAACGCGGATTAGCTCTTGACCACGCCACTGTGCAGCGCTGGGTAACAAAGTACGCACCACTGTTGGAAGATGAGTTTCGTGAAAAACACAAGAAGAATACTGGCTGCAGTTGGCGTATGGGTGAGACCTGCATAAAAGTAAAAGGACAAATGATTTGCGGTTCCAATATGCCAGTTTGAAAACAATTTTATACGTTAGCAGGATAATTATATCTATCAGAAGTCTGCATTTGGTCTTTAATAATATTTGCGATAGAACCGCATTGCTAAATTGTTTTTAAGTCATTAGGTCCTGATGAGGTTGGTTGTACCTGATTGTGAATTTCACCTGAATTTTGGAAAAATTCGATTCGTTGCGTACTACTTCTTGTAAGGTGTGGTGTAAGTTCCTCAAAAGTAAAACGAGGTAGTGGTTTTTTTAATTGTTTTTCATCTCTTGGTTTTTTGTGATTTTTCATAGCCATGATGTTTTTTTCTATTTCCAAGTGACGATTTAATAATTCTAGTATTTGCGGTATATCTTTTCCTTTAGCGATTTCACTAGCTTGTTTTAATAGAGGATAAGCATAAATAAGGGGCAATAATTCTTGAATTATTTCAAAATTAGTTACCAATTTTTTTTTATCAGAGAAGATCTCCATTGCAAAATAGAATAGTGCTTGCCTATCTTTTAAAGATAATAAATTCTGATCTAATTCTTCTTTTACCCGTATTTTTACAATACCAAGATCGCTACCCTTAATTGCCAACCTTAAACTTTCGAATATATTATTATGTAGTTGTTGGGCAGCTAATTCTCTTGTTAACGTATAAAACGTTACAGCTCTTGTTGATATTCCTCTTCGCACACAGTTTGGACTTGCTGTTATTGGTGGTAAAGATCGTGATAGTGAATGAGGTGGTGTCGAAGGTAGTGGTGCTGTTGTTGGTTGAGGGTTATCATCATTGTCAGTGTCTTGCCGTGCGCGTTTCAAATTTCCAGAACCATCATCTGTATTATCAAAATTATCAACGCTATCATAAATATTTGAGACTGGTTGTTCTGTAGAGATATTAAAAGGATTATTTACTATCATAATATTTTCTCCACATTATATTTAGCGGGTTCTGTCAAAACTGGGTCCAAATAAACAAAACTGTCGCTTCATAACCCACTTACCCCCTAAAAAATCTAATAAAACTGATGGAAATTACCACTTTTACCTATTGAAAACTATTAAAAAACAACTGAGTCACCACTTTACGATTGTGAGGACTAAGTCTTGACAGAACCATCAAAACAGCAACCTGCATGGTCAGGAATTTGTAGTTTTTTTATTATATGGCATCTGCACTATTTCATTTTGATGTTCCCGCAATTCTTTCACAACTTGATCGGCTGTGAGGCGATCTTTAGGAAGCTGCGCCCAACAGCTAGAAATGAGTGTGGCAAAGGCATTTGGAGTACTCTCTGGTATTTCTGGTCTCCTTCCCCCCTTTACAAAAGATTCTATTTGTTGTGAATCAGTAATGTCTTTCCACGGAAGTTGTTCTTGCGTAGCTAATTGCCAAAAAATCACTCCCAGACTGTAAATGTCGCTAGAAGTTGTATAGGGCTTTCCATCTAATGTCTCCGGCGCTGCCCAACGTCTAGAGCAAATTCCATCACTCCTGGTCGCGGTTAAACAATTATGATCATAGCGTGCTTTGGATAAGCCAAAATCACTTATTTTAGCTTCGTATCCAATACCTAGGAGAATATTCGCACTTTTAAGGTCATGATGCAAAATGGGCGGATTTTGTTTGTGAAGATAAGCAAGACCTTCTGAAATATCGCTTGCAACTTGGTAACGTACCGCCCAGTGTCCAAGATTAGTATCACTTTGGAAATTTTTATCTAGAGAACCTCTCCCCATATATTCCATGACAATGGTGTACTTGTTTTCTTCTAAACAAAGACCAAAAAAACTTATAATATTTTTGTGAGCTAGTTTTCTCATTATGTCTGCTTCTCTTCTTAAAGAGTCTTGTTGCACGGAAGAAGTAGTCGCATTTAAAACTTTAACCGCCACGTCAAGAGGAGCAACTCGTTGATAGGTATTTATCGGTTGATATCGCGCTTTATAAACACATCCAAATGCTCCGCTACCAATAAAGCTCTCACTATCAATCTTTAATTCGTTAGAACCAATCATTGAATCGCCCATGGGCATTGGTAGACATGAAGAATACTCATGAGTTTCCGGCAGATTCATTGGGGTCTGAGGGAGTTTTGAGCAATATTCATGTATCATAGATGGATGAAAATTTATTGTGTTCGGTTTCGGTGGCCACGAAGCATCCTCCGGTTCAACAACTAGTACTTTTTCGGGTTGCCGTGTTGCTGTGTTTGGAATAAAAGAGTCACAACTAGGAATAGAACTTGATGGTATAGCATATGGGGTGGGGAAAAAAATAGTAGTTGGCGGTGTTTGTTCACTATCTAAAGCATCACAAGAAAAAGAGGAATATATATTTACTGACCTTCCTTTTTTAGCATGTAAATTTTCCAAGTGATGTTTTAATGCTGAAATTAGTTTATCAGTGTTCTCAACATTTAATTTGTTGCATTTTTTCAAAATATTTATTAATTTTTCTAGCTGTGGTAATGGTTCTGGAGCATTCGTATCCCATGATAACGCAATTAGCTCAATAATTCTGCAGCGTATATTTTCTATTATCTCGCCTTCATTAGTATTTTTGGCATAGTAAATTATTGCCCATTCCAACATTGATTGATCAAGTATTTTTATATTCGCTAAATGAGTAAGGGGGTCTTCTAACATGTGCTCTACAGTCTTAAGGTCATGGTTACGAATTGCCATGGCAAAATCGCGGACTTTCTTTGGCCCTTTTTCTAAGTCATTATAACTACTATCGGTTGGTGGGGCTTTTTGTAATGATGACGCTGTAGGAAGTATTGGTTCTCGTCTAGTTTCTAGTGAAAATAGAGAAGGAGACATTGGTGCTGAGGGAGGTGGTGCTGCTGAAAAAGAGGCTGGGATAGTAGGGGTCGATAAATTTTTAAGTAATGCAATTGCAATAGAATTATTATAGCGCTCTGCTAAGCTTAAAGCTGTAAATCCATTTTTTGAAGTTACATCCAATTGTGCGCCATATTGTGCAAGTAGTTTGATTATATCAGGATAAGAGCGGGCGGCATGAATGTTTTTTATGGCATCATCAGGAGCTATGAAAGCTTCGCACCAAGCTCGTATTGCCTGCACTATCATTGGTCTTTCTTCTGCATTTTTTGCAGATGCTAAGCCGAATGTTTTATACCTTTCTTCGTTCAACATTTTTCTTATATTTTCAACGTCAGCGTTATCAATTGCTCGAGAAAAAATTTTAATTATTGCATCTTTTGATTCGATTAAGTCTATTTTTTGTGGCAATAACATTTTTTTCCCCGTTTATTTGAAAATTTTTGAATAACAAAAAAAGGATACTATATCGAATTTTATTTTTTTTGGAATAGTTAAGTTAAGATAAGCAGATTTCTTAATTAAGAATTAATTATTTAGAGGGTGTTAAGGAAGGAAGCAGATACTAAAAATACAAAACGGACCCAGTGTTGACAAAACCCGATTGGGTAATTTCCCTTTACGTCAAATTACCCCTGATGCAAAAACTTGGATTTTTGCAGCCAATCATGGTTTGGGTAATAAGCAAACAATAAAGTACCATCCTTAATTGTATCAATAATTGGTTTAGAAACCTTTTCATCAAGTGCTGGACAACCCCAACTTCTGCCAAGACTGCCCTTTATTTTGGCAAAAGCCATACTAACATACCAAGCCGGGTGCATTACAATATGTCGTTGTTCGGCATTTTCATTAAAACCTTTTTCTAATCCTTTTATCTTCAAAGAATAACCACGTTTTCCAATATATGTTTCCTCAGTCAAAAACAAACCAATTGAAGAAGCTAAAGTGCCAAACTCATTAGAAAAACGCGTAGCAACATTACCACCACTTCCTTGTCCGTGTGCAACCAAGGAATTAAATAAAACTTTATTTTGTTTTAAATCAACTACCCAGAGACGGTTTTGAGTCGATGGTAAAGAATAGTCGATAATGGTTAAAATTGCTTTGTTTGAATGCACACCATCGTGTACAGCAGTTTGATATGCTTTTAGTGCTAATTTGTAAACTTCCGGGTCTATACCGCTAACGGTATTCGCATAAATGGCGAAACATGGTATAACGGCTGCTAATAAAATTAATATTTTCTTTACTTTAAACATAGCTACTCCTGTGTTTTTAAATTAACTAACATATAAACCAACGAGGTGCATTATATCAACTTAAAGCTTAAAATGCAATATATTTCATATGGCATTGATTTTAAATGTAATTTATTTTACATACCCTATCGATAAACCAAGTTAAATCACCCAATTAACGGTTGATTATAACACATTACACTTAAGGAAACATTAAATATATAACCTATTTTTATGCAACAATACCTCTCACCTAATTGGTCAACACCACCCAATATTCGCGCCTATATCACAACCCGCAATGGCGGCTTCAGTCAAAAACCTTACACAAATTTTAACCTAGGGGATCACGTCGGTGATAACCCCAAGACTGTGCAAAAAAATCGCACCAAATTAAAAAGCGATTTAAAGCTGATAAACGAACCCATTTGGCTAAAACAAACCCATAGCACTAAAGTAATTTGCCTCGACAACCAGATAACAAAAAGCCAACCCGAAGAAGCCGACGCCTCTTACACAACTCAACCAAATGTAATTTGCGCTGTTTTGACCGCTGATTGCCTTCCATTACTACTTACTGCAAAAGACGGCTCTGTGGTTGCGGCAATTCATGCGGGCTGGCAAGGTCTTGCCGCTGGCATTATCGAGAACACACTTCTAAAACTAAAAACAATTACAAAACTTGAAGATCTTTTGGTCTGGCTCGGTCCAGCCATAGGACCAAAAGCCTTTCTGGTAAAGGACGATGTCCGCCAACAGTTTTTACAAAAAGATCCTAAAACCGAACTTGCTATACATAAACACGGTGAAAACACCTGGTTAGTTGATATGTATGCCATAGCCAAACAACGCTTACACGCTTATAATGTAACCAAGATTTACGGCAGCGATTTTTGCACCTATACTGATCAAGAATTATTTTTTTCTTATCGTCGCGATCAACAGATTACAGGCAGAATGGCGAGCCTTATTTACAAGTTACCACAGTAGTCAGCCACTGGGAAAATTTCAAATTTTGAATTACTGAATAGCTTGCGCGATAATTTAAATAAAAAGTTTACAACTTAACAATCGATAATTACTTTTTTCGCAAAAAATATGAAAACTTTTAAATCAATACTTATTACAACAATTTTATTCCTCACAACCAGCATTTACCTGACATGCTACGCAGCACTAATAACCCCAAATGCCACCACCTACAGCTTAGCCCCCATGTTAAAGCTGGTATTACCAAGTGTAGTTAATATCTCAGTGCACGGCGAAGCACCAATCACACCTAATCCTTCCCCCAAAAAACGCCTAAAAAATTCTGATGAAGAGAATGATAATCAAGAACCGATGGGTCCACAAAAATTTGATAGTTTTGGCTCAGGAGTAATAGTCAACGCAGATCACGGCTATATCTTAACCAATGCTCATTTAGTCAAAGACACACAAATGATCATGGTAACGCTTAGTGACAGCCGCAGATTACGCGCTAAAGTTGTCGGGTTCGATGTACCATCCGACATAGCAATTATCCAAATCAATACTAAATACCTAACCGCTATCCCCTTTGGTGATTCCGATAAACTGAAAGTTGGTGATTTCGTTGCCGCTATCGGCAATCCATTTGGTTTACAACAAACTGTCACTTCAGGTGTTGTCAGCGGCTTAGAACGAGCCAATCTCGGCATTGAAGGTTACGAAAACTTTATTCAAACTGACGCTCCAATCAACCCCGGTAACTCTGGAGGAGCTTTAGTTAATATGCAAGGGGAACTAATCGGCATTAACACCGCCATTCTTTCTTCAGGGGCAAGTGGCGCCAATATTGGTATCGGTTTTGCCATTCCTAGCAACATGGCAAAAAGCGTTATGGAACAACTAATTCAATATGGCAAAGTTGAACGTGGTATGCTCGGCGTTATTGTACAAAATATAACTCCCGCCCTCGCCAACGCCATGAATTTAAAAAACTCCGATGGCGCACTAGTCTCACAAGTATTGCCAAACTCACCTGCAGAAAAAGCAGGGCTCAAAACTAAAGATGTGATTTTACGTTTAAACGGAAAACCCATTCACAGCGCTGTCCAAGTCAGCAATAATATAAGCTTGCTCCGAATTGGATCAGACGTGGAACTTGATTTACAGCGCGACGAAAAAACTTTCACCGTCAAAGCCACCATCACCGACCCGAATAAAATAAAAATAGCTGCAACAGAAAACAGCAAACAATTACTTACAGGATTACAATTACGTAATTTCAACCAATTAATTAATAACAAACAGGAACAAGGAGTTGAAGTGCTTCACGTAGAAGACACCTGTATCGGCTTTAGCAGCGGCTTACGCCCGGGAGACCTCATAGTTTCAGCAGCGAATCAACCAATTCACAATATCGAAGAATTACAAAAAATTGCTGCAGCAAATACCCAACGCATGTTATTAGAAATCAAACATGGCATGAACGGAAATTTTTTCTTAGTATTGGAGGAATAAAGGAATAATATTTTCGGGATTTTCTTTGGTTTATCAAGAAAATATGCAAATTAAATTACCTTATTTTTCAATGCGTTATTTCAAAAATAAGTAACTTCTCAAAAACCATAGGCAAATCACAAGAATAACGTAGCCGCAAGCTTTAGCTTGCGGTTTCATTATTGCATACATATATGATTTAACACATATTTTAGCGCAGGCTAAAGCCCGCGGCTACGGAATCACAATTATAAGACCTCAACTTTTTGAGATATTACAAAAATAAAGAATTTTACAAGTATTAAAAAACTGCGGATAATTAAAAAGTACGGTATTGTTAGAGTAAGGAAATTGCTGTATTTTTTAGGGCGGGACGGTGGGATACACTGAGCTCTCCCCACCCTGCCGCCCGAATTAGAATACAGAAATTTTCAGGTTTATCAATACGGGGGTTTTAAATTTCACCCCACCAAACTTTTAAAACAACCACTAATCTCCCATAAAAAAGATAGCGAAAAAAAACGAATATTTACATAAATTTTACGGTATAAAAATTTTGACAAACACAACAACCGGTTCCATACAAAAACTAATCGGCACAATTACAACACCAATTACCTACAGTCTGCCAATCAACAATCAACCAATTGCCTTGCAACCATTACTCGGCAAGACCATTACTTTAAATTTTACAGGCAAAATCAACTGTATTTCCTGCCAAAGAGCGATCAATAAAAGCTTTGCTCAAGGACACTGCTTTAAATGCTTCCAGACCTTACCTGAATGCGATATTTGCATCATGCAACCGGAAAAATGCCACTTCACACAAAATACTTGCCGTAATCCGAATTGGGGTAAAACCCATTGCCACGAACCACACATTGTCTACTTAGCAAACACATCAGGCTTAAAAGTCGGTATCACACGCCTTACCCAAATACCAACACGCTGGATTGATCAGGGAGCCATCCAGGCTTTGCCAATTTTTCAGGTGGAAAATCGCTTGCAATCAGGAATTATTGAAGCGCATTTACGCCAATTTGTCGCTGATAAAACTAATTGGCGTAAAATGTTGGAAAATAACGCCTCTGACCTGGATTTAATCGCCGCCCGCGATGAGCTTTTAGAAAAAGCCTCTTTAGTAAAATTGGGTTTGAATTTAGAAGTTTTACCCAAACTCCCCGTACAACTAACTTATCCACTCCTACAAAAACCATCCAAAATCGAACAAATCGATCCGCACAAAACCCCAAAAACCACTGGCATTTTACTTGGCATCAAAGGGCAATATTTGATTTTCGAACATGGCGTACTGAATATTCGTAAATTTTCCGGCTATGAAATTAATTTCTCAGAACAAAACGGATAAAAAAGTTAAAGAGATGACACCGCTTATCTTAGTACAATTAAGCGCATGTTTATCGATCTTTAACAATTAAAATATTCCTTAATTCTTTTATTTCTTCTGTACCGTCCTACTCACTTTTGGATTCGCCCATGATCCTGTAATGTAATAGACAAATGTAGTGGCTTTTTTTAAACCAAAACTGAAAACCGTATCCGCCAACCAAACAAATGCTCCAATCACGGGTCCACTAGTAATTACCGTTGCTATAGGCAAACTTGCAGTTATATTGGGAACTGTTGATAGTTTCAAATCATAATCTTTTCTTTTTATTCCAATCCGCCCTGTAGCCGTAACATGTGCCACCACTCCATTCATATCCATATTTTGCAAAAAAACATTACCGTTTTTTAATTGAATATCCCCGCTAAGAACCTTAAAAACAAATCCCTTTTTCGTAAGATCCCCAAACTCCATCGTTAAATAATTAGGCAAAGCCTGCAAACTTAAAACATTTAAAAACTTACCAAAACCTAAACCACCCTCGATTTTTTGTCCTAAACTGACAATATGTCCTTTTTCAACTTTGAGCTTAATTGACCCTTGTACAGTATTAATATCCGGTGAAAACAATGCTTTACGCCAATTAACCGCAAAAGACGCATTGCCTTGCCCCTTATCAAGATTATTGCCCAAATCTAAACTTTTAAGAAAATCACCCCAATTTTGGCTAATAAAACTACCTTGCAAATTTGTCCACTGCCCACCATTAGATCCTATTCCCCATTCACCCGTTGATTGCATTGATGCCACTTGCGAATTAAAAGAGAGCTGTTTAATGCGTAATCCGTAAATAAAAGGTTCGGTGCTTAATCTTATGCCACCGAACTTAATACCTTCATAACGCAAATCATCAATACTCACATCGAATGGGATTATTTCCCGAGGACTAAAATTAGCAAATGTTCCACTTTTTTTACTTAAATCAATTTCTGCAAATTTACCGCGGAAAAAACTCTTTGCTCTATTTTCAGCCCAAACTAAATCCCCCTGTAGTTGCGGACTAACAATATGAACCGTAAATCCTGAAGTCTTATGGTTAGGCAAAATATTCAGTTGCACTGGTTTCAAAATATGATCAAAAATATTGAGTTCCCCAATATTCAATACAGCTTTATGCACTAATGAATTAAAATTCAATACAAATGAAACAGGTTCATTTAATAACGCATTAGCCTCTAAGTATTTATTGTAATAATCACGCCATTCATTCACATTCGCTCTTTCCAAACTTCCGCTCACATCAAGTGCTTGCCCTACAAAAGCAATGACGACATTTAATCGCTTACCATAATCAATACGCAAATTTTTTATTTGTTTATCCTTGAAATTAAATAACATTTGCAACGGAACTTTATCTAAACTATTTTTAAACAATGGCTGCGGAAGATTAACCTCCAGATTAGATAGGTCGGAATTAATCTGTAAACTATCATTTTGTCGATTTTTTGCCGCATATAAGCTTAATAATGCCTCATAATTGGTTGCTCCACGCAAAAAACCAAAAACAGGTGAAAGAAATTTCTTTTCCAGCACTTTTAACTCCATGCGGCTCTCAGCCTTAA
>Ga0209319_1000974_pt1 | contig 27476 bp, 38 predicted proteins | sample RifGroE2_FD_184000 | JGI IMG/M metagenome (GOLD analysis project Ga0209319, IMG submission 184000) | Groundwater microbial communities from Rifle, Colorado - Groundwater E2 (SPAdes) (version 2) | ecosystem: Environmental > Aquatic > Deep subsurface > Groundwater | place: Rifle, Colorado, United...
CGGATACTGGTAGGTTTGCATAAGTAAAATTACCATTTATATCTATCATGCCCAATTGGAGTCCTATGCCAATTGTATGAAATCCTAAATATGCAGTTGTTCCATTACTTATGGCAATACCATATCCTGTTGGTCTAAGCGTAGTATCTACTCCGACAAAATTAGTACAATCTAAATCAGAAGTAGCAGTATATAAACGAACGCCACTAACAACATAAAAATAAACCAACTTATTTCCAAGTCTCTGAAAATAAAAATAACTAGAAAATGTTCTGCCAGTTATTTGATGTGTTTCGTAACCTGTGCCATCAAGATTTACGCTATTTATTGATACACTAAAAGGAACATTAATGCTTTTTGTCCAACCATATATTTTACCATTATTGAAATCAAAATAGTCTGCATTTAGACCAGTTGGCATATTGATTAGTGACATAATATTTCCATCAACATCGAATATATACAAATTATCTATATAGATGTATATCTCGTCATTGTATATATCTACTAATCGGACAAAGTATTCAGTATCTATTATTTTTTTAGTTGTCCATTCTGTTCCGTCAGGATTCATTGTTCCCAAAAATACACCAGTATTATTAGCGTATACGATTACCTGCTTTTCACCGATACGTTTGTTTAGGTGGACGGATACATCTTTTCCCCATGTCCTCTGACTTGCATCATTGACTGGTGGGGGTGGGTCAATTGTACCGCCGGGATATGTCCAGAGTTGGTTAATACCACTTAAATCTTCCTGTGTCCAAGCATAAATTATAGAATCATCACTATTTACAAAAATTATTACTCTGCCTAGTTCTACACTTCCTATATCATACATTATCTCTGCCCTGCTGGTTAAATCGAGATTATACCTAACTACAATAATATTGACGTTATCAAATAGCACATTATAGAGATAATTATTAACTATAGATGTTTGAAGAAAATAGTCGTACAAAGGAACCTCTAAGACATTTATAAAACCACTGCCATCACTATTAACCCTGCAAACCTTACGCTTTACAATACCTTCAACCTCTCCAATATAACTAACAAAAGCGTATGAAGAATTGCTTGTGACGGCAAATCCAGCACCTATGTCTACATCAACAGGGGTGTCACCGACAGTAAAACTACTTCCATCCAAATCAGAAGTGGCAATGAAAAAATCATACTGCGCTATCTGCATGAAATAAATAAAATTACTACCACATCTAGCAATACCGAGCGCAGACAAGTCTGTAACGTTACCAACGACAACAGGGACAGTCTCGTTACTCCCATCTAAATCACTACTTGCAGTAGCAATATCCTCAAAACCGTACCCCTCTGTCCAATGATAATAAATTTTGTTACTATTGAAATCAAAATCGCTACTACTATTTGAAAATACACCTGTTAATGTATTTTGCGATAAAATATTTCCGTTAAAATCGCATATAATTATAGTTCTATATGAACCAATAGAAGTATTAATATATAGTTTGTCGTCATTAATACGAACACCAAAACCACCAAAACTTCCCTTATCAAGCAACTTTTTAACTGTCCAGTTAGTTCCGTCCTGATTCATTGTTGCTAGATATAATGCTTCTGAATTGCTATATATAATGTGTTGTAAACCGCCATACAGTGTATTTAAGTGGACACTGACATTTGATGCACTAAAAGTTCTCTGACTAGCAGGAGTTGTCACGTAGGCACCACCGCCCCCCGACATTCAGCATGAACATGAAAATAAGCGGTTGCCACAGCAGGTAAATTATCACTATGAGGTGTCACAACAACCCCTGTGTAAACGCCCCCAGTCTGCACTAACTGAAAAGCGGGTACTAATGGACTCGGAAAGTCTGTTGGACTGTATTCTGCTGATACTGTCACTACAGGTTTGACGGTGTAACTATTGACGAAGGTAAGTGTAACCGCAGCGGTGTAGTTATAAGCAGCAGTGCCGCTTTCGAGATAAACGCCACTCATGGAAGCAGATAGATTCATTAAATACTGCTTAATCTTACCCATATTGCCGTTGATAGTATCAACCATGGCATTTTGACTCGTACTGTAGTTTAAATCAACTATACTCAAAGGTTTCTTCGCCATTAACGACTCACCCCCGGCAATACGGTTATCCTGCCGCCCATAACACCTCTCAGGGTACCATCAGTATTAAGTCTGAGAGATACATTATATCCCCTGACATTGCACAATCTAATATCACTTGTTGTTAATTTGTCGCGGTCTAAAACGAGTTGATCCTGAGATATTTCAGATTCACCGTCTGACTTACCGAATACATCAATAACAAGGTCATAGTCCGGTTCTGCGGTAAGATAAAGTCTTTTGAGTGCTATCTTATTACCTTCACCGCTAATTGGCCCTATGGTCATATCATTCTCAATAGCATAGGTGTCTAAATCATATTCGCTATCATCAATCTTAACTATGCGGTTATCGTTAAGGCCAAGGTGAACGTATTCCCTGCCCATTACAGTTCCAAAACCTGCCGCACAATTAATGACGAATGGGTATTCATAGATAAACCAATCACCTTTATCATAGACGAATACGGTTGTTTTACTTGTCGGACTATTCGGCAATACAAGCCAAAACTGACCGCCGTTCTCAAAACAGAATACATTTGTGAAACTGTGTCCGGCGAATAAACTTTCAACCTTCTCGCTTATCGGTAACGCTTCACTTCCTGAGTAAGCATAAACCCTAAAATCTCCGTCCTCTTGTGTTAGCCAAATACAAAGATTTCCTACCTTAGCGGCGCATCCCATTTTATACAGACCAACCTTGCCTATCTCGGATGAATCGACGCTAATATCGTCTTGACTAGCATCACTACCGCGAGAGAAGTAAACCCGATAATGCCTTCTTGTTGTGAAAATAATCATATGACCACCGAGAGAAACGCCCTCTAGTGTCGGTTCTGCTGCGGTTGTCGATACGTCAAACCAGTTATTTTCCGGCCAATATTCGTGACTGATATTACCGTTTTCGTCTAATCCACAAACATAAATCCGGTTCGGGTAAGCATCGGTCAATCCGCATCCAAATAATGAATCTTCATGCTTCCAAATGCGATCCATTTTCGGCATAACTCCACTTGTGCCTGTGGCAAAGTTTGACCATACTCCTATTCCTCCGGTGTCAATGGAATAGACATATAACCTTCTGCCGCCTGCCATCAGTAGCAAATTATCTGCTGCTAAACCTGTTTCATCAACGGTTGTCCATAGAACGCTTGAATATCCATAGTTGCTTGCAGCGTCACCCTGTAAATCCTCCCATTCTTCTTCTGCTCCGACTTTCTGCCAAATAGTTTCGTTTACCTCAACTACTAATTTAGTTTCCATATTGACTTTTGGCGCAGAGTGAATACTTTTAATGGGATACGAGAAGTCAGAGGTAACTAAACTGCAACCTTCACGGGTACGCAATTTTTCGTCTACAATAAGAAAGTTTTTGCCGCTTGACGGTTCACCTATTAACCTTGTGTGAAGCGTATTTATACCTCTAAACTTATCTATGTCGATAGATGTTTTGCCGACACCTGCCGAAGTCTGAATAGGTTGCATTTTCATTATGACCACCTACTTACCTTAACTCGTCTCGGTGCTTTAGTTGCCGGAGTTGTTCTCTCTAAGTCCTCCATCGCCTTATTGCGGTAGAGGAAATATTTGTTCATCAGATCATTTGCTTTGCCGTTATCGCCTATATCGCTCTTATACTGAGAGGCAACATAGTAAGTCATGGCATAGTGAAATAACTCATGTACCGCAGGTGTATTGCCTATTGCAGTTATCACGGCAGGCACTTGATAGTACCAAACTTCATATGAACCTGTTTGTGGGAAACGTATTTTACCTTGCCTATGGTCGAACATTCCGTCATAAAATTCACTATACTTTTTACCGTAGTAGGGTTTTCCGTCTTTCTCTATTTCGAGTATTTCAAGTAAGTTTGTGGGTAGGTTAGTAAATACATCTTGTGTTGCTGAAATGGTTGTTGAGGAGATAACTTTGGCATCTTTACCAAGGTCGGAGATTAGACATTGGTTTATTGCCTTGATGGTAACATCTTCGGGAATTGTGTCACCGTCGGTATGTAGTTTTTCTGCCATTGCTTTGATTTCAGTTCCGGTCAATTAGATCACCTACTTTATGTAAAATGGGAGGCGGTTAGACCTCCCTGATTGAAACTAACATATCATTTTAAAGAGATAGGCTGTCCTTCGGGACAGCCGTTGTTTATTGTTAAGCTTTGCAATAGTCAACCCACGATATATAAGCGGAAAGAATTGTACCTGATAATGTGAGGGTTAGATTGCCTCCACCACTAGTTCCAGAAAGTATAATGGTTGCAGCATTGGTTCCGTCACTACTCCAACCGTGCGCAATACCTCTACCAGATGCAGTCGCATATCTAATCATGTAATCCACTAGTGAGGTTACAATATTCCCACTCGTCAAGATCGATGGCAATGACGTATTGAAATACTGCCTGTAAACAGTACCAAAAATTCCGCCGTGCTGTTCGGGTGAGGCATACTCAGTATTTAAAGTCGCACCAGTAGTAGGAACTGTCGGTACTGCAACTGTCTCATGAAATTCTAATCGTGAGGTCTGCGGATTACTACCACCTGTACTTGTAAGCCCATAGAAGCGGTAGCGGTTGTATGCAGTAGTGTTGGTAAAGGTTTCCGTTACAAGAGTATCGCTTATTTGCGTGGAAGATGTATGCAGCGTTGTCCATGTTGTGCCATCGTTAGAGCCGTCGATTCTCCAACTAGTTGTATCCTCTGTACTACCAGTCCGACCCCTTACCAGTACCTTCGTGACTACTTTTGCTAATGGAAATTGCAATGCAACCCAATAATTTGCTGTGACACTGTTTGTCGCCCAGTCAGTAGCATCGTTATTATCGAATACCTTCCATCCGGCATACGTTGCGCTGTACTCACCAGAGACTGTGACCGTATAGGTGCCATCTGTACCGGTCATTGATGCACTGGTGGCGTTGACAGGATGACTTAACCTTACCTCTGTTATGGGAGTACTATGTGAATGATTTGTATTAGATTTCAACGCAAGCTGGTCACTTACCAATTTAGCGGATGGATACTGTGTATCAGTAGGTGATGAGAACGCTGTTACTTTGTTTGTCGCTACTTCTTTAGCAGCAAGGTCAGTTGTAAGGCTCGTTACATCAGACTGCGAGTGAGAGTGCATACTACTTGCCTTGCCCGAAACTGTAGTTGCTAGAGTATCAGCAGTATCCTTGAGAGACTTGCCTTGTGCGGCACTCAAGGCTTCTGTAGTGCTCGTGCTTGTAAGTGTGTTGTTTACAGTAACAGCGGACGGAATAGTTGGTTTATTCTTAATGAAGTCATCCGAAGTTGTTGTTGCTTGGTTCCAGTCGGCCTGTACATTAACTTCTGCACCAGTTGCAATGCCATCAAGTTTAGTTTTATCTGTCCCCGACATATAACCAGAAACAGAAGTCGTTGCGTCTGAGTGTGAGTGTGTTGTAGGTGTTGCAGTATACGTGCTTTCGTGGAATTCTAAACGTGCCAATTGCGGGTTACCTGTACCAGTAACTGCAAATAATCTATATCTCGTATATGCTTTAGTGTTGGCAAAGTCAAAAGTTCCAACAGTAGCGCCAATTGTTACTGACGATGAATATAATGTATCCCAAATTACATTATCGTTAGACCCCTCTACTCTCCATGAGGTTATATTTTCTGAACCTGTTGCCCTACCTTTTACTATAACTCTAGTTATAATTTTTGCAACTGGCATTTGTATTGATATCCAAAAATCAGTCGTATCGGCAATCGCCCAATCTGTAACGTCTACATTATCAAACGCTTTCCATGCGGCATATGTTGCATTATATTCAGCCAAAGCAGACACAGTGTACGTTCCATCTGTGTCTGTAGTCGTATACGCTGCGAAATTAATAGGGTGTGCAAGCACGGGTGTTTTTGTGAACGCTTTAGTATGGACTCTCTGCATTGAAACATCGTCTGACTTAGCGAGTAGAGCAGCATCCAGCAACGCCTTAGATACCGCTGATTGTTCAAATGTCAGCGCAGTTGTACCCAAGGTCACTGTCCCAGCATTTGTCAATGTCCAGTAAGTCTTTGCCTGTGTTGTACCTTCTTCAACATATACCAACGAACCGGGGTTTAACTCACCTGCTCCATCTGCATCAGTTGCCCTTGTCCAAGCACCAGAAGCGACTACATAAATACCGTTAGCACTTCCCGTGGTTTGATTTTTAACCAATACTCTATTCCCTGCCACTACTGCTATTCCGTCGATTGTTTGAGTTGCAGAAAGAGTAATGTTTGCCGTTGTTCCAACTCTAACGCTCATTTTATGGTCGTGGGTGTCAAATGCCGCTGTGATAGCCGCATTCATTGAAGCGGTTGTTACCTCCACCCCAAGCAGGGTAGTCCTTACCCAACCATCCTCGTCAAAGATAACCAACGCTTTCTTGGCATGAGGTATATTTACAAGAGTACCTGCGCCGGACAGGTCGTTGGTTGTATCTCCATCTTCCGAAATTCCCCCAGACCATCCCGCACCGAGTTTAAGCGGTAATGGGCTGCCAGTATAATTGAACATCCACAGACTGCCGGTTTGTTGCACACCGCTTACCTGGAAATCAGTTAAGGCCATTGTTACTTCTGTTACCCCAGATTCGGCATGAACCTCCGCGCCATTATGGGAAGAATATGTCAACGCTTTACTCCCGGTTCCGATAAGAGATACCTTCTTTAAAGCATTGGAAACTGCTGTCTGCACCTGTTGTTCGACAGCGGTCTGATCAAAAACCCTTTTTACTTCTTGCCCCGTAGGAGTACCAAATGCTATCGAGGCTTCTCCTGCAGCAGCATCAGTGATATAGGCCATCATATTGATGCTCATGCTATGCTCATGAGAAGCAAGTTCGGCCTTTGTCATTTCATGAACTTTAACGATTTTATTTCCCATTTTTATCTCGCCTCCCCAAGCATAATATAAGATCCGATGCCAATATCTGATTCATTGTCGCCTTTAACCTGTGTAATAAGCATTTCATTGCCGTCCTGGTAGGTTATGTTAATAGTTGCTTCCAAAAGTTGAGTGCCTTTTGGGAGATCAATTTGTGCAGTAGCCCCGGACTGCTTATTAAAAAGCATTAGGATACTATCTGATTCGATTGCGTCTACTTCCCCTGAGCAGAATTTAAAACCAGTATATGTCGAGTCCCCGACAACCTTTAACCCTTTGACTTTAGTGTTTCCCATCGTTAAAAGTCGTGCCCTCATGTATGAAGTCGGCTTAGTTATCACGCCACGCTTAACCCGACAATACTGAAATCCGTCAACCCCGATATGGCTATTGGCAGCGGTTATTGACACAAAGTCATTCGGTGCTACGAATTTTACATAATGCCTGGCGAAAAGTTGCTCGGTGATCTGTGTTTCATCGGTGACAGTCATGCTCGTCACGCTCTGGAACGTGACTGATATTGGCAGAGCCTGGAGGTCAGAGAAGTCAATGTACTTCATCTGCTTAATCTGGACACCGCTGGTTTGACCAATAACGCGACCATAAAGACTATTTCCTTCTGTAGTCTCTGAAGTGTAAATGACCGAACCGTTTAGATAATATAGGATTAGATTTTTAGTATCATCGCTTGCCCCGTCAAGACAGAACACGCGCAAAACATCGTTGACGACAAGATTCACAGTATGGGTATACTTTAGGACGCCGCCTTCATAAACTGTCAGACGGGGATTACTGCTTACAAAATCAGCCCGCAACTCATAGCCAACTGTCCCGGTAGTTACTGCAGACAGCCCAATAGAGAACTTATTTGTAGTAGCGGTTGGAATTGCCGCAACGGCAGCCTCGATGTAGCCGTGTTCAGCAATTACTTGAACGGTCGTAACCGTAGCGTTTGCCGCCGTAGCCACCAGGTTTTTAGGCTTAAACGTCCGCTCGTTCTTAGTCCTGTAGTTATTTGATGTGTCAGTCACGGTTAAGGCTTTTTCTTCAGATGCCGTACTATAGGTGAATTCATCAGTACCGCCGCCCTCCTGGGCATCTTTGTATATGAATTCGTAGCCCCACGGCTTTTCCGGTGACGCAATACAAACTTCATCACCTTCAACAATATAACTGGCAAGTTGTGCGTAAGATGGATCTTTCAGATCATTGGTTATTTCAGTATTAACATGAGTCGTAGAAACCGGATAAACCCTGGTCAGTTTCGGAGATACCGGACTGGATACAGCCGTGATCCGGTGCCGGATCACTTTGCCATAGAAACCACTAATAAGCACATTGCCCCAGTTGGACGGAGCTGTAAATTTGAACACGTTAATTCCAGTAACTGTAAGGAAATTGGTTGCGACAACTCCGCTTAATGCTGTCCAAACTTCTGTTGAACTGTCCCAGTATTCATGCTCCAGCGTTATTCCAAAACCGGCGGTTGAAATAAAATAATGCACCTCATTGGCCGTTAGAGATTTTAATATGCAGGAATAAAAAGCATCGCCAATAGTAGGAGCAGTCGGGAACATATCCACATCCCCGATAGTATCATTGTTTGCCGCCGTGCTTACATCAACAAAAACGCTGGTCTGTCCGGTGACATCTTCGGTAAAAAAGCGTCCGTTTGTTATAATTTTGCTGCGTTTAAACGCCTTAGTAATGTCGATTGCCGGGTTTTTTCCGACAAGTACGCCGTCTTTTCGGACGCCGCCTTTGACTCCAATTGTTTCAGTGAGCGGGATTGTTAACGCTCTCATGTAATCATCACTCCCTTGGTTTGTTTTCCAAGGACTTCGCAGAGTCACGATTAGATTATTTTTTAACCATATTGTTTATATTGTTGCAATTGTCACATGTAAGAGATAATGGTATTTCGTTCATCGTTCCGCATTTCATCCCGCCTGTTTCTTTACCGCGATGAACGCATAGAATCTGAAGTTTACCGTCTCTTTGGATCGCCAACAATTTGCCACAACGCCTACAGCGATGTTCTTTTTTCATAAAATAAGCACCTTAATAAGGTTTTTTTGGTTTCCTGGGCTTCGCTGGTTTTGACGGCTTTGACGGTTTCCTTGGCATCATTATTCACTCCTATCTATTTTCTGACTTTGTTTGGAATCAACTGTATGCTGTTCCTGGGTTACGTTCGGATATACTGTAGAATAGTCTGCCATAAAATAAAACCCCGCAAGGCTACTTACGGTAATCGTAATGCACATTAACGCGATAATAACCGTCCACATGAACCTTTTATTGATGTCATTAACGATGTGGTTAAAGTCGCTCATCATTTTAATAACATCTGAGAATTCTATTACTTCCCTTGTTACTATATCTTCATCCATAAGTTATCTCCTTAACGCACCTTCGTTAGTTGGATTAAAGTCCACTACCAGGATAAATCCAATCACTCGGCATACCATCCATAATTTCAGCACCTTCGATAGTTTGAAGATAAGCAATATCTTCTTCGCTAAAATTGTAACTAGATACCAATCTTCCATCTCCTCCTGCCACTGGGTCAAGGTTAACTCCAGAAGGCAAAGGATTAATAACCTGCTGGAATACTTCAATGTTATCAAATATTACTACCATAATACATCGACTCCTCTCATTTTTAATTCTGTTTTTATAATCGCTCTATTGTTTGCTAATTCTGCATCAATAGGAGAACGATTATAAAAAGTTAATAAACTTAGCTTTCCGCTAAAATACGTTGTATTATTTACTAATTTACCCATCAATAAATTATCCGCAAATAATATTTGCGGAGTACCTATAGTTGTTGTTGATTTTTCTATATTATCTAAACGTATTCTGTATTTAACTCCATCCCATATACATTCTAATAAATGCCAACCAATTGAGATGCTTTCTGTGTCGCTACACCAACCGTTCCTACCGCCACTAGAATCACCAACGGAAATAATCTCATTAGTTAATAATCCTGTATAAGAACCCAAAGCGACATATTCGCCAGGTACGCTCTTAGCATTAATTAATGTCTGTCCTGCGCTATCTTTATTAATTATATTCCCGACATAAAATGCACATTGCAAAGCAAATATTTGTTTTCCTATATTTCCAACAAAAACAAAATCATCTGTTCCGTCAAATTTTAATCCTTGACCGTCAAATATAGGGTCTGTTGCATCTACTCCAGATGTACTACCTAATTGACCGTGATAACCATATCGTCCGTAATCTTGCAATAACTGTAGGTCAGTAGTTTTCTGATATGTTGTTGCTGTTTTACCTAATTCTAATTGAGCACCCCAAAGGTATAAATCAACATTCGTATCACCATTTAGCAGATAAAGGTATATATTACTACAAGTAACTGGTACAGTAAATGTTCTTACAATTCTTTTCCATGATGTTTTATTAATTGTTTCTAAATAACTCTCTCTAAATAAGTCTACCGCATTTGTCACATTGTAAACTCTGTAATGTGCATTTAAAGCGTTTACATCTTTAGCATAAAAAGATAGTGTATATGTTGCTCCAGATATAACAGGAATATTTATAAAAATTGAACCAAAGTTAGGAGTTTGTATTTGCACATTAGAAGCGGTTAATGTGCCATCTGGAGCAATATTATTAGTGTTAATAATATTGGTACTAATTTTAGTCCATAGTGCATTGCTAAAATCTTCACTATATTTCAGTAAATTCCTTTGGTCAAATCTGTACTCAGCAACCAAACCATATTGCGAAACGCGTTTTGGGCGTAGATGCAAACTCATATTAACACCTACGCTTTCATCATAACTTTAATTGTTCTTTCTGCTGCTTGTGCTACGGATGCTTCTAAGGATAGGAAAAATACTCCTGCAAGCATAAGGGATTGAACATCAATACTGTATATTTCATCAACCGCTACAGTCATAGGAGCGAAGGCTACACCAACATCATTTTTAATGACTCGCTTAGTTCCTCCGGCAGTTGCCGAACCTTTTATTGTTAATGTTGCTGCTGTCCAAGCGTCAGGCATACGAATAGATAAGTATTTAAAATTCCTAAAATCAATCTCTGTGGATAAGGTACCGTTAAGTGCTATGACAGCATCTACCGAAACATAACTACCAGTTAGTTGAGTATTAACAACAACGCCAGGAGAAGCAAGAATACCACTTCTTAACTCTCCTGACTTGTCGATGTCTTGCAGTAAGATAAACTCACCCTGCGCTGACGCACCATTGACATAGCGGAACCTGTACCACCGCTTGGTCAACTTCACCCAGTCTTGTTCGGAGGTCACATTTGCCGAAACTAATTTTTCAGCCAATTGAGTAATAGTTGATTTGTCGTCCGATTCATCAATATACAAGGTTCCTGTTTTATCGGAAAAAACAATACCTTTTACAGCAACAATCGGATCTTGCTTTAACCTATCCTGCCACTCCTGAGTATAGGAGATAGTAGGTTGAAGTAAATTAGTTCTTAACTGTGTCAATTAATATCCCTCCCATGCTAACGCTCTCATGGCCGGATGGATTTCTTCTGCAATTCCTCGCAAATCATTTCTGCGCTTACCTTGCTGACTTCTCTTTGCTCTTTCCCTTAGTTCGCGTGGGTCCATGAATATTTCATCGCCCCTAACACGAACATCACCCTTACGGAGTAGTGTCTCAATGCGAGAATCAATAGTATTGTCGGGAACAGCAAAACCGTAGGTTAATCCCTGATTACCGAGGTTATGCACCTCGTATTGCTCGTCCCAATTATTCCAGACAAGAAATAGTCCATTATCGTATTGACGCATTAAATCTGCCATTGGGTGAGAAAAAACAGGATGAAGATATGGAAATATCCTCAACCTGTCGATAACTGCACTTTGAAATTGTTCCGATACCATACTAATACCCCTTTATGAGCAATCTAGCGGTAATCGTACTTAAATTTGCTTCATTAGCAACTTCAATCATTGGACCATCTACACTAACACTATAATCACACATATATGCTTTTAGTTTCTTGTTGGTGTAATCGTATTCAAAAATATACCCACCAACAGGGTTTGCCTGCACCCATTCGATAACATTTAGACCGCAATTTCTGGCGGTTAACGACTCGCCCCCGGTAGGGTAAGAATCATCGAATGTTACATTTACTATTCTCTCCATACCTCCGGTTGTTTTGCCAGATTTAATAAACGCTACTGTTAATGCCAAAATAAAAACCTCCCTACATCGGTGTAATGCCGGTGAATTTTACCTGACCGCGTGGCAGTTTGCAACACAGGTCACAGTATTTCCGCAAAGTAGCCTGATAGATAGGTTTATCTTCAAGCAGTTTAAGAATCTGACCGCCCTGCTCCATCCACTCGAGTTCGTTTAGTTGATACAACGCCCAATCGCTTGTACGCAGCGCAACCAACTCACCAGGTGTAGCGAAAAAGTCAACAGTCAAAGGAGTGCCATTGAAGTCAATAGCACCGAAACCGCCCTTAATCTTATCGGACATATCGCCAACAGTGACTTTAGAAGCGGCCTTATAGGCAATATAAGCACGTTCAATGCCATCGTCACAGATCAGAAAGTCGTGCTTTACGCCTGTTCTCCGGCGAGACAAATCCATGCCTTTTTTAATAAGTAGTTCGTCAAATGGACCGCTAATTGCTTGAATAGTCGGGTTAAACCAAAGGTTAGCGGTACGGTCAAGTCCGTAAATGGTATTATCGGCAGTCATAACTGATTTTAGGCCAGTCAATTCCATACCCTTACTGTTTTGAGTATAGATTAAGTCACCAACCTCCGGGGCAGTAGTGGCAACGAAAACTACCTTAGACAGCACATCGTCAACAAGAGTAATCTCAGTTTCCGAGGTATCCTTTGTGGTAGAAGTATAAACATCAATAATCATACCAATATCCAGGTTGGCGGTAGTGTCAACGGTACAAGTGTGAGTAGTGCTGGAAGAAGAAACGGCGGTTACAGTTGCAAGCAAACCAGTACCGTCACCCATAATCTGACGAGACATAACTTTCTTCATGTCAGTCTCAATCTCTTCCATTTCATCGACCATGCCATTACCGAAGGAACCGCGATCACCGCGAGAGGCGAGAATGGCCTTATCAGTTACGCGAACAGTACCGAAAAAGTTTTTAGTACCAGTCTCTAACTGCTTGGTCTTTCTAGCATTAGGTTCGGGAAAATCGCCATCGTCGGCAATATTACCGATGCCACCGGAAACACCGTATCTAACCCCGAACACAATCTTAGTACCCTGGATTTTCTCGGAACTCTTTTCAATCTGTGCAAGCAAGGGTGAAGCCTGCTCGTTAATCTGATACACCAAAGCGTTCAGATAGAAATTCTTAAAACTATTTGCTAACGTGGTAATTGTTGAAGTAGGCATTTTGATACCTCCGTATATTTATTATTTTTACTGCAAACCCTGAACATACGCCTTGTGCATTGCGTATGCTTCTCTTGCATTTTTAGGACTATTCCCTGCTGTTGCAGGTATTTGACCGCCTGCCTGCCCTCCGATAGTTACGGGGGGTTGACCGGCCTTAATTTGACCTGCATATTGCTGAATAATCATCTTGCTAATGTTCTGGTCTGCCATGACTAGCTTCTGAAACTCAGGATCCGCTAACATTTCCTGCGGTGTTTTCTGCGCCGGAGGTGCTACGGGCGGTACATAAGTAGACTTAGCCATGTCATAAACCTTTTGTGCCGCAACATCAGGAGGTATTTTAGACAACATATCACCCAATTGCTGAGTAATTTTCTGCATTGCCGGTTTTAAAGCGTCAAATTCCTGCTGATTAGCCTCATATAACTGGTTAATCGTATTGTCCCATGTGGCCTTTTTCTGTGCCATTTCGCGTTCTTGAAGTAGCGGCTGAATTTGCTTCATTGCCTCTGCCTGTGCCTGCGCCTTAATTTCATTAGCAAAACCAATAGGATCGTTATACATTTTGTCCTGCATTGCCTGATTCATTTCGGCAATTTGTTCCGGAGTCAACTCCGGTTCTTCCTGTTTAACAGGTTCGGCAGGTTTTTGACTCTGAATAAGCGACTGCATCAGTTCAAGTTGCTGTTTCTGAGCCTCAAACTGTTGCTGAAGTTGTGGCAATTGCTCTAACTGCGCTTGTTTTGCGTTATAGTCTGCAATTAACTCGTCTTGGGACTTAAACTTACCCATGATTAACTCAGGTTCGACTTGTGTAACGGGTTCAGTAACGGGTTCGGTAGCAGTAACTTCCTCATTACCGCCCTTCATCCATTCCAGCAACGGATTAACCGGAGTGTTATCAGTCTGCGTTACCTGCGTTTCTGTTACCTGTGAAGTAGTTTCCTGCACTGCGCTTGTATCTGTCGCCGGTGGAGTACCTGTTTGTCCGTCCATAGTATAATCCTCCTTAATGTAAGTAATATTTATTTAATTCCGCTAACTGCTGTTTGCAGCAAGAATCCGAGAAGTCCCCAAATTTTATCCTTAACCTTCTCCATGCAAATATCTTTGCCGATTTCCTGATTGAAGTTAGCAGGATCGACACAACTAGACGACTCAACAATAACGAAACCGTTAACAAGCGTAACCATTACGGTAGTTGTTTTTTCGCCTAATTTAAAGTCCTGCACCGAAGCAATGAACATATCAACGTTTTCCTGAGTGATAGTATTGTTCTGCCCAACCTGCATATATGCTTTCTCGAATACTGATTTAGGCGACCAACTTTCGTATCCATCTGGATAGACAACTTTGTAGCCATCTTTTTCCTCTGTAGCAGGTTTAATGTTCGGAAAATAAATCTTTCTTTCCTCTACTGTCATTTCTTCCGCTTGAACCATTTTAAAACCGATAAATTTATTCATTTTTATCTATCTCCTTTAATTTATACTGCCTGCTGCTGTTCACCCTGCCCTGCCATTGCCGCTTGTTCCATCATTTGCTGCTGAACTGCCTGCTGCATCATAGCAAGGTGCATATTAACCATCTGCTCAAACATAACGTCAATCTGTGGATTTTGAGCAACAACTTCCTCATAATCAACGGTCAATCTGTACTTCTGGTGTCGTGAAATGTGTAAAATGTGGTTATCAAAGTTGCGAGCAGTCGGTAAACTACCTTCCATCATTTGCTTATTCTCGCGTTCTGCCTTAGAGATATGCAATTGGTCGGTATCGTCTGCGCTCTCCCAATCACCAAACTCAATCATTTCGAGAATCTTACTGCGTGTTTCAGCATCTATCCTTTGGGTATCTTGATTTAACAGTAACCCAGACTCCATTAAGTCAAATACCATTTGTCTGCGCTGACTCGGACTATCAATATTTGCCGCAATAGAATCGAATTCTACATCGTCGGCGTGAATATCCATACCAGTCCAGTCGATAACTTCAACCATATTGTTTTTACCTACTTTTTTGAGAGCGCGAGGCATTTTAACGTGCTGCTTAAGAAGTCGAAGTGTCATTTTACCTGCTTGCACGATGAAGCGTTCAATATTGTCGGCCGTATTTGAAAGACGAGTATCATCCTGCTCCTGCACAATCCCCAGGGCAACACCGGATTTAACGCCAGACGGTGCTTGACTTGACCGTGAAATCTCAGAAACACCCGACAAAATAGAAAAACCCTGCAATAGCAGAGGTTCTTCGGTTTCAAATGCTTGTGGTAAAGGTTCATTTCTTATCATATTGGGGGATTGACTACCTCTTTGGTAAACGTGTATTGCCCCCGGTGCCCCGGCATTTTCCTCAAAGTCAACATCATCCACAGAACCTTCTTCAACTGCCCATTGACCTATTGCCGCCCTGTTTAGATACTCAGTTTTGCGGTTTCTAAGGCTGTTATAGGCACGTTGAACGGGTATTAGACGTTCTAATACCGTCTTGCCCCAGAACATACCGGGACGCTTCAAACAGTCAAGTTTAGTAAACGGAATACCTACAGTACCATCGTCACCGACTTGAAAGGGTAATGTACCTGCATATAGCAACGTACCGGAACAGACAATAATTAAACGCCCTTCTGGATACTCCTTAGAAGGTAACTCGTTCCATTCCTTAACGATAGCATGGTCTTTAAGCTTAGCGGTGCTATACATAAATCCACCTTGACCATAACCTAAACCACCCATACCGTTCATAGTAGACTGCAACGCCTGTACACTTGCATCCTCAGATTTAACATCTACGCCCCATATGGACTTAATATCGTTGACATGGTACGCCCTGGCATGAATAATAGACTTACACGCCTTAATATTTGTCCTATAAGAAGAATCGGGGTAAATCTCCTGTGGAGGTACGACAATAATTTCAATGTCACCTTCATGTATCGGATTACCTTCTTCATCGGTAGCGATAACCTGCCCAATATCGGGGTTCCATATCTGTTTCCAAAACACCGTACCGCACGTTTCCATCCAGGAGTAAGTTTCTTCCATCTTGTCCTTGACTTCCTGATCGGAATACGTGTTTTTAAGCAACATACCGGATATTTTGGCTTTGCGTAAATCAGCAGGTTCACTTGTACCGGGAGTGACCTTACATACCGGACGAATACGCTTCATTTTAGATACACGGGTTTCAATGTTGGGTGCAATGTGGTTATATGCTTCCTTAACCTGCCAGTTAAACATAGTCGGTTGCTCTTCAAGTGCCATTGTTGCCGTATTAATGTCTATGAATTGATTACCTTCATAGAAAGCAAGGTTAAGTCTCCACTGTAATTCGTGCGGCCTGCGTTCTTGCTGCCGACGTACAAACTCATCATTGACCATTTTAACCAGTTCATCGTCGAAATATGGTTTATCTTCTGTACCACCGAAAGCGTTTTTGACTGCTGAGAAGGCGTTTTTAATCGGATTTGTGATAGATTCTAGCAATTAGTTATCACCTTCTTTCTTGCTATTGTAGAAATTATGCAACCCTCTCTGCACGAAGTTCTTACCTTTAGGCGGCGGTTTATTGTTGGTTACGTTCTTATAGTCAACTAAATCACGAGACATTAAGCGGTTGCAGAGGTCTTTGCGCTCGATGTAGTGGAGATATTGTTGTGCCGCTAACAATACAAGGAGTGCTGAGATTGTGATTATGTCGGTCATTGACTTTCTTTCCTATGCTTCAACATATGACCGGACAGTGCTTTTCTGGTTGGGAATTCAGCACTGCACACTTCACAAATATGTACCTCTCCTAATACCTGAGTGTCACTTTGCTCGTCTGTATGGGCCTCCTGTGAAGCCTCTATACTATCCTGCGGTAACAATTCTTCCGGTACATTAGCGATAATCGACTTCGCACATTCAGCACATAGTGGGTGACATGCTTGCAAGGGACTACCTTCTGTACCTATTGCGTAGACTGCCTTCTTACGGCAATTGAAGGTTTGACAGTAGGTGACAGTGTTGATTTTGAATAGTTTAGGTTGGGGCGTACCCATTAAAACACTCTCCTTTTTCTTACGCTTAACTTTGCTAGACGTTCTTTGTCGGCCGCTATCTTACCCTTTTGTGGTTTAGGTGACTTAGATTGTTTAGCATGAAATGAGATTATGCCATAACCTACGGAATCAAATCCGTGATCCCAGGCACAATCGGCTATCTTATTCACATCGTCCGGGTCCTCAACTAATTCCGGCATCCATTCGATGAAGCGTTTACATGAACGAAATACTTGTAGTTTGGCTACATACTTACCTAAAACATCATCGAAGTACGGCTTCAGGTATTCGTGCATAATATCTTTGCGCATCTTGCGGTCAGTTATGGCCCTTATAAAACCGCTTACTCCGCCCTCTGCATAGTAGTCGGTTAAATCCTTGCCTGTCGTGTCTCTGTGGTGCTTATTCCATGCATCAACGCCAGCCACGGTATAAGATATACGCTCCTGCTTCTCCGAAACGCCATCTTCCAATAACTCCGCATAGGTGGCTAGTTCAACTACCTTTTGGGCTTGTTCCGTATAAAGTAGTCTCGGTTCTTCCTCTGTACGCGTGAACTCTCTATATAAGTAAACCGTACCTTCGGGAGATACTGCCATCCAACCCCAATAGAAGGGATCGGCATAACCATTGTCCAGACAACGCCACTTTCGCCAGTAGTCTGGAATAGGAAAGTTGTCTACAACGTGTATCTTCTCTGACCACTCAGGAAATCCTTGACCTGTATAAACGTCCCAATCTCCATATAGAAATGCCCTCTTTTTAGCTTCTGGCAGGTTTTCCAGTCGTTTGACATAGGCAGGATCATTTGCCATTAAAGCAGGGTTGTCGTAAACCTGCGAGGGTACGAATTTAATGATATTACCTGTATCAAGGTCCCGATATTCCTTTTCGCCGTACTCTGTTTTGGTGATATACCTGGCCTTCACCCACCTGTGACCAATGCCGCCGGGGTTTCCAGTGGCCTTGAAGGTAGGTGGAAATCCTTTAGCTGAACGCAAGCAGGACAACAATTCCTGTATGGTCTTTTCCTCATGCTTGGTTAGTTCGTCAACGCCTATATAATCTATAGAACGGCCCTGGTAACGCTCCGCATCTGTATAATTGGAAACATAGCGGAACTTAACTACACTACTATTTATGAGAGTAGCAATATGCTTACTCTCATTGTACTTATATAGTTGTGCCGGAACTCTGCGTTTCCATTCGGCAATAAGGTTAGCTTCTAAGTCGTCGTATGTCTCACGAAACAGGTAACACTCCGCACCGACATACTCTAACGCATAGCCCAAAACGTCCATGACCAAAGCTGTTGACTTGCCACCACCCTTTGCACCACCAAAAAAGGTTTCGTCGGCTGCCGAAGCGTGAAAAATGGCCTGCTTTTCGGATTGTTGGTATGGAATTTCTATTGTTGCCATATTCTCACCTCGAATTGGACAAGCCAAAAGTACAATGTAGTGTCTCAACCCTACGCTTGTGAACGCCAAAACGTGTCCGTCAGTGGTGGACTTTCGACATTTCAGTTATTCGACAAATTGGAATAACTGTAGAAATAGTTAAAAACCCAGCATTAATGCTGGGTTTAAGGTTAATTGCTAGTTTACATAATATTTATTACCGGAACTAAATGTTAAAAAAGTGTCATAATTGAATTATTCGTTAATATTCTCCGACTTTAAAACTTTTTGTTCCTCTCGGTTTGGCCTGGCAATTGCAAAGGCAACTTGTAGTGGTGCGCCACCTGCACCAGTGATTTCTGTTTCCTGTTTGTCGCGCCAACCAAAATTTTTGAGAGCGAAAATAGCACCTGCTGGATTGCGTGCAGTATACATATTTTGCTCCGCATAATTCTCTACATATGACTTAGCTTTTTTGATTGCGTTGCTAAATTCAGGTCTATCTCCATACTCACATAATCCTTTCCTATCCGTCCCAATAGCAATAGCCAGTCCAGTCACCGTAAATGGAATAACCTGCTCCATTTCTCCAGTATCTTCATTTTTTTTAAAACAACTCTCAAAATAAGCATTGATAAGTTTTTCCATCTCTTCAACACTCTGAAACTTCAACGGTCTTCCTACTTTCGGAATCTTCATTCTCCTTCACCTCATTTCAACATCTTCTATCCCTTCGCCATGTACGAACGATTGATGTAATAACAATCCTTCCTCCGATACGCTACACCTGCGCCCGTCAAAACTGACATTCTTCTATAGAAGTTTCTTTCCGGCATTTTCAGTACGCGAATCAAATCTTCTGCGCTCAGCTTCTCCTTTTTCCGCTTGTCTGTCAATGCTCCATTGTCCCAGTCAATCAGTGGCGACAGCTTCACCAGAAACCCCATGTCTGCATCGCTCAGTTTTGCGCTCAGTTCCACCAATTTTTCATTGTACAGCTTCACGTAACCTTTTTTGTTCCCTGTACTGCGCTTTTTTGGCGGTTTCAGTCCTTTTTTCGTATTCCAGAACTCATAATAACTATGTTCTATATCCTTGTCGCGGATGCTGATATGCTCAGACTGCTTGTCGGGCGACTCTTCCCTTGTAAAAATGGTTTGCGCTACTGTTGCGCTGACTCCTATTGGAAATATACCCTGCTCAGGCTTGTTGTGCCAAACTTCAGCTATCATTTCACCTGTCTCAGGATCTATGACTTGTCTCCTTGTCCTGCCATAACCGAAATCATCATCAAGAATCAAACATCTTTTTATCAAATAAAAACAACTCACTTTCTGGTATATATACTGCTTTTCACGCGCCAAACCAGCAAACCCTTGTGGGAGTAAGACTAGACACCATTTTACTACCTGCCATATTTGGCAGGTAGTAATCAATACTACATACATAAAAACAAAACAAAAAAGCACCCTCTCGGATGCTCCCATAAACAGTATTCTCCTACCGTTTTCAGTAGGTCAGCACAAATAAAAAAACATGGTATAAAAACCCCACATTACCATATTATCACGTCCAAAGTCGGAAAACAAGCAAAACTTTCCGTTTTCCGCATATCTACAGAAAATAGATACACTTTTCTCTTCTCCCCTCCCTCCACAACAAAAACAGCTTCGCCACAGTCACCATACAGTCACGCAAAACACACTGCAGGTATGTTTGTACCTGTATTTTGCGTATGGTCACTACAAACACGTTTGCAGGGGGTTTTGTGTTGTTTCTATAGTAGCGGAAAACAAATTTGCATGGATAGCCATTATTGACTACTGCAAACAGCTATGATAAACTATAACTAACAATTAAAAGGGGTGATACAGAATAAACACGGTTATTAAAGAGGAAGATTGCTGCATTGTTTTTATCGAGAGAACAGGAAGTAAATTTTATTTTGATTTAGATATGTACGACAAATTATTAAAACATAAATGGTATACCAATAGAAAATACTTATTTACCACAATTAGAAAGAGGTTGTATTACGCACACTGGTTAGTGGCAGGTAAACCTAAAAAACCATTTGTAACCGACCACCTGGACAGAAACACATTCAACACTAGAAGAAGTAACCTACTTAACGTCAGACCACACATTAATTCTCGTAACTGCAAAAAATACGATCCAGAAGAATCTTATAGACTTTTCCCTTTCCATGACGAAGCGGAAAAGGAAATGTTCCACAAATATTATGTGAGGGGAGAAAGAGACAATGGATAATATGGATAAACTATATACAACTGAGCAGGTTTCCGAATATCTCAGTTTGCCTAAGGAATACATATGGAAGTTGATTAGAACTAAAAAACTTCCTGCGGTTAAATTGGGAAAATACTATAGAGTATACGAAAAGGACCTGCAACATTTTCTAACTGAGGCCGCAAAATAAGCGGCTTTTTCTATACCTAAAAATAAACTAAAAATAATTGAAATAAACTATTGACAACTACGAGCAGGTTTGATAGTATAAGCACATGGAACACAACAACAACTAAATACGAGGGGGAAACAACATGAAAATTTACAACGACGAGAACATCGACATCACGGTAGTTACCGACTTAGGCGACACTGTAATACCGAGCAAGGAAATCGTAGAAGTAGAAATTCCAGAGGATGCAATCTTAAACCTAAAAGACGACAGTCTTTATGTGCAGGAGGAAGGAAACTGGTACAGCAAGACGGAACAATGCTTCACCGGAGCAGACATGGAAATATATTCCGAATAAACTCGTCCCAGCGAGTATAAAAAGTGCCTTAAGCTGGAGCGTCCTACCCTTTCGGGTAGGGGTGGCAAGTCAGAATAAAGGGGAGGCGATACAGCACCACAGCAACAAAGCGCACCGCACACGCAGAAAAGAATAACAAAAACCCCACAGCGCGAACCGGCAAAGTCTGCATGATGCGGATCAAGGCGAGCGAACACTGGAACCGAGGCGGGATCGACCAACTATGCAGAAAAGGGGAAGTTTAGGTTTTACCTCTGCACCCTGCAGGGTGCAGAGGTAAAACCTAAGGAGGTATGTATAATGTATAAAGTTCTCAGCAGTCATTTTGGATGGTTGACGAGTAAGGACAACATAGAGGACGCAATATCGAGAGCAAAACACTTTAAAAATTGCAAACCAGAAGCAGTTATAAGCATCTGGAAAGATGGGGAAAAAATTATGACAATTGAATAGGGACTTCGGTCCCTGCTTCGCCAAAACTCCTTTAGAGAGGGGTTTTGTTGAGGCAAAGGAGGATGATGATTATGACCACAATAATGTTATTAGACGAGCAAGGCGACATTTCCGAGTTAGCAGCATACACCCTGCCGGCAAAGCAAGCGTTAATCGCTTACCGTCAACAGAACGTATTCAAAAACGGCAATACCTGGACTTACCCCAGCGAGGATGCAGTAATCCGCGAAATGCGGGGTGGCGAATACTGCTACTTCCGAGGGGATGCAAATATCTTCACCAGGTCAGCGACTACCTAAAGTCGCAGTTTTACCTAAATCCTTTTCGATAAGGGTTTTGGTAAACTTAAAAGGGGGTTTGATTTATGGACAGAAAAACAGTAACAACGCTCGCAAGGGCGCACGGCGGCAGAATAGTAGTCAGCGACAAAGACTTCACCGCATTTCAGTTTCCTTCCGATCAAAAGGTGGAGGAATTCAGGGACAAAATACCTTACACCAGTTTGTGGGGTGGTGATGGCGTTAATGGCGTACCTCCCCTACAGGTATATTTTACCGAAGTAAGGGAGCCAGATTTTTCAGCACCTACCGCCGATGAGGTCAGGCAAAACTTGGGTTTATAGGGACGTTAGTCCCTTGCCTAAACTCTCCTGCTGGGGAGTACAGGGAGGGGATTTACCCCAATATTATGAGGGAGGGTTTATTTATGCAATTTCAAAAAATTCAGACCAAGGCAGATGCTCAGAACTTTTGCCAAAACGTCAAGAAAATCCGCACTTCCGAGGGCGAACCAGTTGCCCAGCGCAGCGAGGGAGGGGATCTAGTCATGAATCTCACGTCGGGCGCAAACAGTGTATATAGCATTTATATTTACCCCGACCACTGGGACTGTAGTATCCAGGGCGAGGGCATGAGCGCACCGGCAGAAACCATACCAAACGAAGTTGACTGGATATACAAAAGGCGCGAAATGGTCAACCGCTCGTTCCTGCCGATTTGGGACATATAGTCTTTCGTGGTGCCTACCTTCCGGGGTAGGTAGTATGAAACACTATTTTGAGGGGAGGAACCACAATGTTAGCAACCGCCAAAAACCTGCACCACAACCCCACACAGGGGAGCAAAACGCCGGAAGGTACAAATACACCCAGACTAAACAAATATCGTGTCAGACTGCATTTTAGGGAAATTATGTGCGCCGGTCAGGTTATCCCAAAGGGCACCAGTACAGAGATAGTTTGGGGAGCTTCGCCGCTGGATGCAATTATCCACACAGTAGATCGTTACCGCGATCCCGAAATGGTTTTAGTGTGGGCAGAAGTCGTTAAATGGTGTCCGGTAAAAGTCTATTTCCCTGCTGATTTCTTATTACCTGCCGAAGTTCTGGGCAGCACAATGATTGCAAAAACGAATACACGAGTACAAATCACCATGCCGAAGTCGCTTGCCGAGCAGTTACGCGAGCAAGCGGAGCAGGAGGGCAAGACGGTTAGCGAGATAGTGGTCAAAAAAATTATGCCGGGCGAACCGGCGAGGGAGGAAAAAAAGATGAATATAGACTTAAATAAGATTTGTGATTGTGGTGCAGAACTACATTTTGACAGCACGATTGATGGCAACGAGCGCGAATATATGCAAACCGGGGAGCATCTTCACAAAACCGTTTGCCCGAACTGCGGTGAACGCTGGCAGTTTAGGGAGTCCGATATTGTTGACTAGCAGGGTTTAATCCCCTGCCGAGCGTCTAACGGACGTTGGGTAGGAGATTAAAAACTAAGGAGGTAGTATAATGTTACATCTGCCATCAGGGGAAAAACTGAAACATAAACTAGAAAAGGTAAACGTCATGTCATACACTGGGAAATGTTGCAAGAGATGTATTCACTACAAAAGTAAACATGCTGGATTTGAAACATGTGGCACAAGACCGTGCTACATATACATCTCTTGTGAATTCTGCAGTATGGTTAAATGCATATGTTTCAAACCAGAATCACCGACAGATTAACAAAAGGAGGGACTAAAATGCAATACAAAATAACCTGCGGTTACATGCCGCACGAGGAACAATGCGTAAATAACGGCCAGTGTGAGGGTTGCGGGTACGCCGAACCAGTGAAACCGCTCGAAGTAAAAGTTATCACCGCACCGAACTGGAACCCCGTTTGTTGTTCGGAAGGGCAGGGGGTTGGTTGGTTTAATGGGGATCATCCCGACTGCTGCGGCAACTGTCTGTCGCGCCAGTTTTTAGCTGCTGTCAGGGAGTCAGAAGACTTCCAAAGAACTGTGGCCGCAATCATTAATGCTGAAAAGTATATCTGTCCGTTATGTGGCGAACCGCTGCACGACGAGGTGTATGCCCCGGACTTCCGCTGTGGGAAGTGTCAGAATTTTGTGGAGGGGGTGAAAAATAATGTTTAGGTTTATAGGAGAAAGAATAGACAAGCCCGGGGATTTCAAGACCGGGAACCTAATTACAAAAGGCAGTAAAACCTTTATCTATAACCAGATATTTGATAATGGTTTTACTGAGTACGAAGTCCTTCCTGAAACCGTTGTTTTGGTATGGGGAGGAGAAGGAGAAAGAAAATGCCCCTATAACGGGGCAGAGTGCTTAGAAAGTTCTCACATCTGCAATATGCCGAACTGCGGAGTTTAGTTTCTTGTACCTGCTCACGCCGCATGTGAGTGGGATGGGAGAAATTAAATTGAGGGAGGAAGAATGATGATACTATATCACGCAACGCGTCAACCTGCATACGAAAACGCCAGGAAAATTGTTTCCGAAGGTTTTCGCGGTAATGACGTTTGGGAACTGGAAGACGTTGTTTTTCTTGCCGACAAACCTCTTACCGGGTTCGGCGGTTGGAAGGATTGTTGGGTTGCCGTTGAAGTTCCCGAAGAAAAGTTGATTCTCGGAAACTACGAGGATCAAGGTTCTGATAACGAGCAGTATGGTTGCAACAGTTACGCTTTTAAGGCAGACACTATCAACCAGTTTGACAGATGGGTTGTTGATAGTATTGACTAAATGTATCTGCGGCAAATGCAAAACTTGCCAAAACCGCGAATGGGCGAAACGTAAGCGCGAGTGGGCACTCTCACAGGGTCTATGTGTATGTTGCTTCAAAAACCCTGTGAGGGAGGGTAAGAAAACCTGCCAGTCCTGCATAGAGAAAAGCAGGAAATATCAATTATCACTATTAGAAAGAAACCCAAATCTATGCCGAGTTTGCCGCACAAGGTCGGCACAAGAGGGAAAAGGTTACTGCGCTCAATGTGCCGAAAAAAGCGCAAAGTGGGCGCGCAAAGCGAAAGAAACGGGGTACATGAAAAAATATTATACCCCAAGGAATTAAGCAGGGTTTAATCCCCTGCCGAGCGTCTAACGGACGTTGGGTAGGAGATTAAAAACTAAGGAGGAATTGAAACTATGAAAACTGCAATAAGGATAGAGGGCATAACACTACTTAGTATACGCGGTAAATTGCTCGCAATGGATTATAGTCATATGCCTTATAGTAAGGTAGGCAAAGCAAGATTTTGGGTGAAGGAGGTATCGGTAAACTCTGCACCCGAAGAAATTACGAAGTTAAAAGAAATGGGGTTGAAATTTTCGTTCTGCGCCTTGTCTACGTCGGGGATACCCATTAGATCCCTGAAAGACAGGGACGTTAAAGAAGTCATCGGAGAGGAGGTTATTGAAAAACTATTTGAACTTCAAGGACAGCGTTAGTCTTTCGTTATCTCCACCACATACCGCATATCCTTATCGGGTGGGGATGCCGAAGGATTAAATTAAAAGGGGGTAGGTTTTGATGTATAAAATAACCGCAGTTCTAAGCACAACCGTTTTGCCGATTGACGGTACATACACCGTCCTGACTGTTGCCGATTGTCCCGACATAAAGGGCGTACCGCATTATATCGGACACCCCGACACTAAGCAGATTGTTGAGCAATTGGGCGCAGTACAAGCACCGTCCAAACTGTTTGCAGGACTGAAACCGTTTGAGAGTGCAGTTTGTTTTGCAATTGCCCAGGGCAAAAGCAAGAGGGCAACCGAGGGGTTCACTACTCCGCATCAAGTTGTAGATATGTCGGAACTGGCCATTAGAGTTATTACCCGTTTAGCAGATAATCATTATTAGGAGGGCGATGCAATGTTTAAATTTAACGTATTTAGTAATATTGGCGGCGAAAACACAAAATACCTTGAAGTGGAACTGCCGTTCATACCTCAAATTGGGATGTTTGTCAAAACAGAAACAGATGCATTTAAAGTAACAGGGTTAACCTATAACTCGACGACTAACGACTTTGTTATCTACACAGACGAACCGAAATTTAAGTGCAGTTATGGTCAGTCTAAAACCTGCTGCGACTAACTAGTAACGGTTCGGGGTGAACCTAAACCCCATGAGGGAGGGTTTATTTATGCGAGATTTTGAATTAGGTGACATTTTAACCGTCACCACAGGTAAATTAGTTTCCAGGCGCATGATGGACGGAGTTTATGACATTCTTAATTACATGACAGGATATACCTTATTTACCCATCAACTACCCGAAGCATCAGCACAATGCAAACCGTTTTTATTAGAGCAGTATCCGCAACTTAGTAATGTTGATGATTCGGTTATCAACAAGGATAATGCTTATGACTGGTTGAGCGAGCAAGAAGAAAAGTTTGGTAGTAAGTTACCCGTAAAACCGATACGCGAATAGTCTTTCGTGGTGCCTACCTTCCGGGGTAGGTAGTATGAAACACTATTTTGAGGGGAGGAACCACAATGTTAGCAACCGCCAAAAACCTGCACCACAACCCCACACAGGGGAGCAAAGTCGAAGCAGGTACATTTACACCTAGGATAAAAAAATACCTTGTCAGAGTACATTTTCCCGACATGCACATCGGAAGGACATTTATCCCGGCAGGGGTGAGCAGGAAAGTAGTTTGGGGAACATCACCGCTTGATGCTTGTCAGTGGATGGCAGAGCATTTCGATTCTGCCGAGTGGGTGGAGGTGATTAAGTGAAATTTAACGAGCAGCAACAAAAATATTACGCATCACTTCACAGCAAGGCGAGGCGCAATAGGAAAACAGTTAGGGAAATGCTTGAATGGCTTGAAAATAACTATACGGGCGATACAAGGAAGGCTATTAGGCATCAGATGGGATCGGAATCATGGAAAACAACGGTTGAATTGCAACTAAGGATAGTATACAAAAATGTATTAAAAATAGCATAGTTTCCTTACTCTGCCCCTTTGGAGAGGGGTGGGGATAGGGAAATTAAGAAGGAGGGGTTATGATGATTGAAGAAAAATTCCCTGTTTTCATAAAGAAAATGGAGGAAATGCTCAAAAACAAGGAC
>Ga0209319_1000975_pt1 | contig 27460 bp, 47 predicted proteins | sample RifGroE2_FD_184000 | JGI IMG/M metagenome (GOLD analysis project Ga0209319, IMG submission 184000) | Groundwater microbial communities from Rifle, Colorado - Groundwater E2 (SPAdes) (version 2) | ecosystem: Environmental > Aquatic > Deep subsurface > Groundwater | place: Rifle, Colorado, United...
ACTTCTGCCCAGGCAACTCCGTCATCAAGGTCTTTCCAGGCAGTAGGTCCAATGGCAATCAATGTGCCAACTGTAGCAGCTTGCTGTTCCTTTTCCAGAGTTGTTTGTGGCAAATAGATTCCGCCCTTAGTCTTTTCTTCAACCTTCTCAGGAAGTACCAACAAGTGTCCGCCAGTCGGAATAATACCGGATTGATTAATATCCATAATGTTTGTGCTCATAATTATTACCCTTTTAAATAATTGTTCTTATTAATAACTGCGTATGCTTAGTAACCACTGATCTCATCAACTTCGTTATCTACAGAAGTATCTTCAAAAGAAATATTAAGAAGCTGATCCAGACCAGCTATTTGACCAACTAATCTATTAGTAGTTCCATGTGTAGCAGCTGCCTCATAGCCTATACTATTTCCATTGGCAAGCTGATCAACTATGGACTGCCTAGTCTTTTTAATCTCAGCAAAGATCTCTTTCGTTACTGGATGGTTTTTCCACTCTTGGAATTGTTCGCTAGTTAGCATCTTGACACCATAAGTATAGATTATTCTACAATATACCAATCTTCATCAAGCATATCAGATTGGCTTGCTAACCAACCTGGAATCCATTCTTCTTGTGCATTATACATAGCAAAGTATGGTTGACAATTAAGTGGTTTATCTTCACCAATGAACTTAGCAGTACGATCATTTACTTTTCTATGTGTTCCTTGAGTATTATATGGAGGCAAGCTCAATGGTTCCATATACACTACAAACATATTCTTTCCATTCCATTTAGTTCTGGCTATTTTGTAACCTTTCTTTGCTGCTTCAATAGCTAAACCAAAAGGCATTCCAGTTGTTTTACGATAAGCCCTTTCAAAAACTTCTTTAGGACTCCAAGAAATATATCCTTCATGCTTTGGATGATTAGACTGTCCACCATCTAAATATTCTACAAGAAAGCCATCATCATTACCATTTTCATCTGAAGGAAGTTCCCATCCACGATAATCATTATACTCTTGACGAGTCATTTTAAGTGCTTTAATTTCTTTGACTCCAATAAATCTTTCCATCTGAGTTCTCCTCAATTCTGATTAGCTTTCTCCAATTCTTTCTTTCGCTTATTTGCAGCAGTTATTACATTCCCAGCATAAAAAACATTCTTGTCGGAAGCATCATCCTTGTTTTTACCTAAGCCAAGTGCACGTAAAAAAGAAAATGTACCTTTCTTTTTCTTCTCTAATTCATCCATATTATCTCCTTAACTATATTCACGTTCAACCGTACTTTCTTTTAATCCACCAGGAGCTTTGCCTAAACTTTGCTGAGATCTACCAAGCTCTAACTGCCCAGAAATTTGCTTATCCTTAAGAGCTAAATCTATAGCATCATTGTCCATGTCTGCAATTGTCTTCTCTTGCTCGAGCTGCGCTTTTGGAACTTCAACCAAAATCTTCTGAGTTTCTGCATTCAACTTAGCGACCTTTGCACTCAGCTCTGCAATCTCAGCTTTGAGCTTCTCCACAGATAGTTGCTCAGCTGGATCAGGTTGGTCTTCTGCAGGAAAGAACCTTTCAACATCTTCTATATCAAGTGCAAGTAAGTATTGCCGTAATATTTCCTGATCATTAAGTCCTTGTCCTCGCAACTCTAGCATGGCCTTCGCCTTGAGAAGTCGCTGCATCATTGTCGTGCTGTTCGGATCGCTAACCGGCACTACATCGAAATCTGCACTAGAGAAGTCAGCCTGAACAATTGCCTGCGTATCATCCAGGACAACACTATATGTCATCTGATCAAGATAAAGAGCATTCAGTCTACGTAACTTAATGAACTCTTTATACTGACTACGATAAAGTCTCTTATGAATGGCACTGTAGACTTGCAGCCCTTGTTCAATCAATGCGAGAACAGATTCAGCCGGAACATTCGCGCCTGGTGAATTACCTGCAAGAATCTCTGTCATGCCGGCTAGTTCTTTACCACTCTCGATTAGCAATCCGAGCAACTGGAAAAGGACATTACTTGGCTCACGCACTGGCATGGGGAAGATGTTCTTGCGAAGATCGTCACCGGTAGCATCAACTGGTTTCCATTCGCCTGATTTAACTTGAATGGATTTGCCCCGCCCGAGTTTAAGTCCTCTCCCCAGGAAGCCACTTTGACGATTCGATAACGTCCCAGCATCTAGCAACTGATTAATTACTGTGTTTATGGCTGAGTTGCTGCTCATCAATAGAGAGCCAAACCCCATACCATAAAATCCGCCATCAATAGCAGGCATGAAAATGAATCTAGTAAAGTATTGCTCAGGAATGATTTTAACAATCGGTCCGTTCGGATCAACTACACCGGCTTCATCAGACTTGCGAATAATCCCATCTGTGGCAAACCGAGGAGATATCCTAACTAACTTCTGTGATTGGTCATGAACAGTTACTACATACGGCTCTTGATAACCATCCCCATCTAGGTCATACCAACGATGTTGTTCAAGAAACAAATGTGGAGTGTCTTCATCTACGTCAGCAGTCTTATCACTGGTGGCCTGGCCAAGTTCTGCTACATCAAACTTGATAAAGATCCCAGAATTGATGCGCTCGACAATTTCGTTATGGTACAAATAGATTCTATGTGTAACTCGTGGAGCCCTCTCCAGTGATTCGGCAAAGTAATTTACAACCAAATCATCAGCGAAGACTATCTGAGATACAGACTTCCGTTCAATTGCATCAAAGTAACTCTTTTTGAACACACAACCGATTGCAGGTAACGTAAAAAGTAGCTGATCAACTCCTTCTTCCCAATCTTCCATTAGTGACAGAAGCTGGAAAGACATAAACTGAGAAATTCGTTGAGCTTTATCAAACTTAACGTTGTCAGGATCAGCTCCAACTACCTTACCTTTGACAACCTCATTCCCCTTAATGAGTTCTGGATATGCTCTGGCAGCAAACTGGATGCAAGCATTAATGATTAAGGGATATTTAACATTCGCTACAACTTCGCCTGCATAGACTTTCTTCTTTACGAGCAGCTTCGCCAGGTCAATGATCTGTACATTGAGGGCTTCCCAGTCAGTACGGCTAGCAAGATCGAGCTTATAACCCTCCAGAACCTTAGTTGTAATATCTGCTAAGATTTCCTTAGTTTGTTTATCAGCCAAGTTTGTGATGAGAACAACTGCTTCAGCACGCAGAGCTTCTTTTTCTACAAGAGCAGTAGTAAGTGGGTCAACTTGAATTGGATTTATAATATCTTCAATAGGTTCTTCAGTTGCCCAAAAGGGAACTTGGCCCATGAGACTTGCCTGTTCGTCATCAGGTAGATTAGTACCGGTATTAAGAGTTGAGTTGGTTCGTGTAGGCAGCTTCGCTGCTTGACCAGCTATAATCGCATTCGCCATCGGAGTCGCTGGATTGCCTGGATCAACAAGTTCCTCTACAGGAAAGTCAAAACCATTATTAGCCATTATTAATTTCCTGTAATGTTATCAGTATTAATTTTATTTAACCAATTCTTAATACACTGACCTGAAGTACTTTTAGTATCACAATCAGGCCAATCTAAGCATTGCTCAGCAGCTAATCTTGTTGCAGCCGCTTCAATGTAATCTGCAAAACTACCTAAACGATAGTTTTTATAATTTACCATAATATCAGCTGTCCAACAAAGTTTTCGTTTATTGAACCTTACTCCAGTAATACCAGAAGAATTATTACTACTTATTTTTGAGTTTCTTGCATTACATTGTTTAGATGCTTCTCGTAAATTAGTTATTCTGTTATTTGCTGGATTTCTATCAATATGATCAAGCCCATTTTCTGGTATATATCCATATACATATAACCAAATAATTCTATGAGCAAGATATGGTTTATTATGAATACATACTTTGTAATAACCATAATTATCTATGGTTTTAACTATGTCTCCTTTAGAAACTCTATGAGCATTTGGATTTTTCCAAATTAGCTCTCCAGTTTCTGGAATATAATTAAATAAATGCTGAACAAGTTCTTGCGATACTATTGCTTGCATAATAATCTCCTAGATTATTTTATATAGTTCCTAGAAATATTAAAATATGGAAGTCCGTCTAGGAGTCGACAAAGGCCGCTAAGCCACCTTCCATAAAATTGTTTAGTATATATTAATATCCTGTAACATAATTAGTTTCAGCTTCATTATATTGTGTTGATGCTTCCCAGGCTTCAAATTCCCAATAGGGCTTTGCAACTGCTCGCTTCAAGCCAGACATAATCAGATATCGAGTACAGTCCATAAGGTGGTCCTTGTCTTTAACAATCTGACCGTTTTCATCGCGGCGATAAATCCGAAACTCACTAAACCAATTAACCAGCGAACCAAACACTTTCAGGCGGTTAGTGCTCAGCATTTGCCACACAGCATACAGGCCGGCTTCAACAGATTTGTTAGCATTCTCGAGGTCAAGGCCTAAACCAAAGTATTGTTCAAAAAGTTGCTTTCCATCATCCTGGGAACGACCATGTGCAGCTGAATCCACCACGCCTGGAATCCAACTTCCCCTGGCTTTAATAGCATCCGCATGGATCAGTGGCAACTGTTGGCCCTGATAATATTCGGAATACAGATAAGTTATGTTGCTGGTCGGATCTGTGGCTGCCCAAACAGTTGCCGTCTTCTTCCAGCCAACATCCAACGCATAACAGCGGAGCCAATGATCGGGAATAGCGAAGTCAGCGACAGTGATATTAGATTCGAGGATTGGATAAATTGCACCAGATCCAAGCTGAGGTACGCCCTTTGACCTGGCGTCTCGTTGATGAGGTGGTAAGGCTGCCCAGAGTTTATCTTTCTGTTCTTTGGTAAGGTGTGGTGCATCATCCCATGTTGCCTGGATTAAGAATTTACTGCCTTCTTGATTATCCTCAATCTTTCCGTTCGGCATGAACTGAAGAACAGTATCGGTGAGGCCCTCTAAAGGAGTAAAGGTCAACATGATTAGACCATTCGTTGTCATGGTCCGAGTTATACATTCAGTATAGATTGGCAATGGACATTCTTCATCCAGCCAGATTAAATCTTGCTCAGTTCCTTCAAATGACTTGCGACCTTCTGCATATGACTTGATCTTAATCCGAGATATACCACCAGAGATATGCTTGACCAAGATCATGTCGATGGCGTTAGCAACTCCACCAGCCTTAGGAGATGTCTTGATTATATACTTTTCTGGGATGAGTCCAGTACCATACTCTTCGGGATTGCCAATCAGCTTATACTGAACGATGTCACGAGCAGTTGTACTGGTTGTTCCACAGGCCCAGATGGAAACTGGCTTGGTGAATCTCTTGCCTGTCCACCAACTTGGATAGCGTCCAGTTGCGTGTAGAGTTGTTTCGTATGCACCAATTCCTTCAGAGTTATGAGTAACAATTCCACCAGCAATAATAAATGTATGACTAGCATGATCAACTTCAATACAAGTACAGTCAGAAATTACATCTGGAACAATTGAATATATTAATCTATCAAATGAACTTTCTTTATCATTATATCTTTCTTTCTTTCTAGGAAGTTCAAAAGGACAAAATAGAAGCTTAACTGTAATAATATAAGCTAATTGTCCATTCCTTTTAATTCCATCAGAGTTGGTATATGATTTTATCTTTTCTTTTACAACTGTTTTTCCACCTAAAGACTGAACTAAAGTACAAAAATCATCTTTCAATCTTGAGGATATTGTAGTATATGACATTGAGTTAGTGGGATTAATATAACCATCAGAATCCATTAAACCAGCTAACAAAGCTTTTCGCTGCTCAATTGAAGAAAGTAAATAATCTATTGGAATAAATTTAGTATGACTTTTAGTTCCAAGTAAACCAAGTTCTCTTAGATACTGAGTATATTCATTTGGAGCCTTACCAGTATGTAATCCACCTGGCTTAGATATGCAATAACCAAGATATCCAGCTTCTTTAATTAGTAAGAGATTTTTAGGAATTGTTTTGGCAATTTTTGAAACAATAAAATCATCTTGTGTTGAAAATCTTACTCTATCAACAATACTTCCATCCCCTAAAAGAATCCCCATAAAATATGGATCTATAAACAAATTAATTTTATCTAATTGCCATGCTTGTCCTTGAGGAACTGAAGCACGCATTCTGGCAATAGGAGTTGCTCCAGAATCACCAAGAATGGTTAAAGTATTAGCAACTTTATATTGATTATAAAATGGATTTGCTTCTTTTTGTCCATGAGATTGTCTATATGGATATCTTGCATTATAAGGAAGATATTTCCAAAGATGCTCACCACAACATATTACCTCATCATCTGAATCAAAAGTAATTTTAAAAAGTTGTTTTGGCCCTTGAGGATAGACACCAGTAACTTGAGTTAATGATCCATCACCAGCTATAACTGTTTCGCCAAGTTTAATATCTTCAATAGCTTTCCAGCCACCGGGAGTAGCTACTTTAGTTCCATGTTTAAGGGCTTTGCCTATGCGGTTTGCAGCCATGATGCAACGCTCAGAAAAATCTGCGCCGGCTGCAAAGAACTGCATATGCTTAGGATAGTTATTTCGACTTAGCTCGCCGTCATCTGGATAGTACTGAGTAATCTTATTTTGCTTGATCCGGATGTTCTTGGCTTGCAAGAGTTTGAGGTATTGCTCTTTGCGGTCTCTATCAAGGTGGGAAAGATCCATCATTATGACCTTTTAATATTGTGAAAAGGATCAAATGATAGGTCTTCTAAAATTGTGAGGTCTTCCATCAGAATGGGTTCTTCAAAAGATTCGTCAGGAATAAATAGGCCAGCCTGTTCTTCAGTACAGAACAAATCTTCCAGAGATAAATCATCCTCGTTAGCAGGCATCGTGACAACAGCATGATCTGAAGCAAGAGGAATAGTCGTAAATGATAAGTTTTGTCGTAAGGACTTTTTAATCTCTGGAAGATTTTTACCACCTGTGCGGTTGATAGCTTCTTCGATTGCAGCTATCTCAGCATCAAGTTCTTCGTCAGTTTTGGTTTGCAGCGTCATGTCGATGTTCAATCGATCGGGTGCCTTATAACCATTGCGATCGAGAACATCTTTAGCTGCATTAAATTGTACAGATGCTGGAACAGCTTTGCGGGAACCCTTGTCAAGCAAGTGAGCAAAGGTATCTAAGGCTTCTCTGTTGAGGCTGACTAACTTTTTGCGAACGTCCAAAGTTGCTTCGTGCGCCCTGTCTTGAAGGCCATTCAAGTAGGCTTGCCCAAGAGGTGAGCGAAGGATTGTAGATACGGATGATTGTGCCATACCAAGACGCTCAGCAATCTCTTGGTTTTTGTACCCGTTGAACGCCATCTGGATAATGTTGCGGTGCTGAGATTTTAGCTCTTTCAACATGGCTGGCAGCTTTACAGGTAAGATAGGTTAAATGGATGTTGTGAACCTTTTGGAACTTTACTATTTTAAAATGACATATTATGGTAAAAATAGCAACATTAAAATGCATAAGGACTTAATTTTCCTGCTTTTTCCATAATGCCGGCAAACATATTGCACCTCCTATAATATATAAGGGCTGCCTGTTTTGCTAATGCTGCCAAGTTTCTATATTAGCCAAGTTGAATGCTGATACCAATATGATTGTTCCCGACTGAAGGTTCACTTATGAACGCTGGTGTGACTGGTGCAAATTGACGGCAATCAGAGATGGCTTGTTTCCGCAAATTATATGAGAAACCCTAATCCACTACAGGAGGATCGAGGCATCAACATGCAGGCAGGTCACACACTAGAAGAATTGTTCCCTCCGCTACGCGGACAAACGGACAGCAGGTATTGATCATGAGCAGATATCTCTGGCAAACTGTGGAACAGTTCAACAGATAGAATATTTCAATGTGATGGTCCTGACAAACTGGTAAGCATCATACAAGTTACACCAGGCTATATTGGCAAGGTCCAGGCAAGTTACACCAGGCAGAATGGGGAACAGAATAACTCTTGACAGGCTGAACATGGGGAAGTATTATAATTGGGAAAGGACAAGCAATTGGAAAAGAAAGAATGGTGGAAAAGAAAGAATGGTGGAAAATAAATCTTGACAAACCTTTCAACAGGCTATACATTGGAGATAACAAGAGGCAGATAGTTACTTACCTGAATAACCGGGAAAGTTAGAAACAACTTTAACTTTGAAGGAGAATTATTATGAAAAGACTTGGTAATCTTTGGCAAGGTCAGGTGAATGGAAGCAATCAGGTTATTAACGTAGTTGGTACTTATGGAGATGGTTTCCCCGTTGTTCGTATTGAACAAGGCCAGGATGTTGGAAAGGCTTTTGCCATTGATTGGAATACCGGAGAAGTTATCAAAGAAATTAATTATAAATAAACATGCTCTCAAAATAAAACTTGACAATATCCTGGTCATGATACAAAACTGGCCTTAACGGGAAGAAAATAGTTTTCTCCCATTCAAACACTTTTTAAATGAGGTAATATTATGGCACAGTCAATCTTTGTAACACTTGATACTTTGAAGACGGAAACTTCTGTACCTGCAATTGGTAGCATGGTTAGTCATACTTTGCCTCGGAGTATCTTTCCGACATCTGAACAATTTGCAGATGAACAAAAGTTGGTTGCATGGGCGACTGAGGCTGGATGTCTTCATGCCTGCCTTCAGAAAGGTGTACAGGCAAAACTGATAGATGCTCGTGCAACCTTCAAAGCAACCAAGAAAGGTGCGGAATGGTCGCCGGAATTAGGTCAAAGCAATGTGGATGGCATGAAGTGGGAAGCTGCCGAACGTCCGGCAAGCGCAAAGAGTGACGAGCAGAAAGCGATTGAAGCTATGGCCAAATTGACGCCTGAACAACTTGCGGCAATCATCGCAGGTATGCAGGCAAACAATTAGCAACCAACAAACTCGGGCATAGTCCATGCGATTGTGCCCGAGCCTAGAGGTGCAAACATGAAATATTCAAAACGATTCATAAGTTTCTTTAACCGAAAATCCGCGCCATATCTGCCTGAATGGGTTATTGAGGCATGGTATGTGCAATTCTCAGAAGTTGACTTTCACTTGGTGACATTATGAAAACCTTGAAACTGCAAAAAGATGTAACCTATGGAATTGAGTTTGCAAAAGCAATTAAATTGACTTCCAACAGGGAAGAAATGAAAATGGTTCGATGCTTACTATGTGGAGATATTCACAATGTTTCAAGTATGCTCAGATATTTGAATGTATATCCTGAACGGCTGAACAAGGCCATTAAGACAGGAATATATATTGAATTGTGCCGGTAATAAAAAGCCTAACAACCTTGATTTAACCTTAGCCCGATTAGGTTCATGTGACCTTTTCGGGCTTTTCTTATTGCTAATGCCTAACAAACTGTAAATTGCCTAACAGACTGGATTGCATAACTATAGATTAGATGCTAGGTGTATGTGCGTTCGATGATGAACAGAGCTATAGGGTGTCCACACGTAACCAGATGGTGACACACGTAGCCAAACGTAGCCACTTGGACACACATAATTGGCACCAAACGGACACTAAACATTACCACCAGGCATCGGATGGCACCGGCTGGACACACATAATTGTCACCACCTGGCACCACACTAACATCAACTGTCACCATATGGACACAGGCAAGCTAGAAAAAGGTAATCATTTCAAAGAGTTGCGTGCCTGTGTGTCCAAAAGTGGCCAATAGTGTCCAACCGTACACCACCCCCCTGTGTCGTGAGTGTGTGATGGTAGTCTGTTTTAGTATTTAATTTTTTTATTAAATACTTAAATACGAGGTCCAGAGACGGGGGGGAGGTGTACGCACGGACTCTTTTGACGCCAACCGTACACAGCCCTCAAATTCTCCAACAATATCAACCACTTACACAAGCAACCTGTCACCAACCGGACACAAACGGCACCACAACAGTACCACCCGTAACCAAAAATCGTCACCACCCGGCACCAAACCCTTGACAACCGTCACCAACCCATGTTACACTGTAACCAAATGTGGCCACCTGTAACCACCAACCAACCTCAACCAACGGAGCTATAATGAAAGCCAAGGACTTAATAAAACTACTCGAAACACAGCCTGAAGATGATGTAATTATTATGGAAGAGGACAATGAAATTCTTACCGGCTATACAATCCATCTTATAACTCCAACATTAGTTAGAAGTAACGATGTTAGAAAAGCTATATGTTTTAAGAAACACGCCTGGATATTTCGTATTTAATTCAACCAACGGAGCAACCATTATGTCAAGCCCTCATATGTCATTTCGCCTGAACCATTACCAACTCGCCAAAGCATTAAGAATCCTTGTAACTCTGGAACCTGACCAACCAATAGCATCATTATCCCAGGCAGCCAAGCTAATAATCATTGACTGGATATCGAAGCACTCTATTCACACATCTTTAGAGTGCGCTCAGGCAGACATAAAAGCTATTGAGACAATCATCGCTCTGCCTGTAGATCGAATAGACCCATACACAACCATTCGGCAGATTATGGCTCAAGCAAAGGAGCAATCTCAACCATTCCAGGCACAACAAGAATTTCAGATAAAAGCCCAGGCAGTTAAATCAGCCCAGCAGATACAGAGAGATATCGAAGATACCAGACTCTTTGAACAGCTCAGACGTGAACATGCATTAAAAGAAGCACAAGAAGCAAAAGATAAAGAGATTGACGAACAAATAGAATTATCTTTGCAAACAAGAAAACCACTTCCCAAACCGTCAGAATTTCATGATCCAAACAACACAGACTCAGAAATATCCACTGTAACTGACTTCAGCCCGCCGAAAGATTGGATTGACAGCGAGGAATAAGCATAACTAATGATCGGGCATAACGTGGTGGAATTACACAGTTTTTACGTTATGCCCGTTACAGCCCTACAACGGCCTACACGCCACGTTCCCAACCGTCCATGCAACCGTACCAACACGCCACGTCCGGCCCGCTACGGCCATCCTACGACCATCCTGGACCTATCCCGGCCGGCCACCATACTATATACACGCCACCGACCAACTACCACACCGTAGCACACACCACAACCGTAAACCGCCTACATGTTTTTTGTTGACAACCCTGCATGTATACGGTAAAATAACACAAGATACAGCCATACCCATTGTTCAGGTAGCTACGCTGCAAACTACAAAGCACTTAACAGTTAAGGAGAAAAACTATGAAAGCATCAAACAAGGTGGAAATCACAATAGATGCTAACGGTACATTAAAAACTATTACCTTTAACGGAAGTCTTGAAAAACTTATAGAACATTTCTACAAGGCTGGCCTTATCACAAAAACAGAGTTTGAACAGTTCAAGGAAAGGCCTGAAAAAGGATAAATAATAATTTAGCCTGAATTACACTAGCTTAGTTTAATTAGTGTAATTCAGGCAAAAATCACAATAACTGAAGAAAAATTATGAACATGGCAAAAGAAAGACATCGATTAATTATAAAAATCCTTCGTGAAGATTATACTGGACTGACTAAAAATGTATCTGACCGTCAAATTCTAAACGATATTGTAACAATCTTATTATCCAGGAAAATATGTCCGAAAAGCATACAAAAACTATATAAACGATTAGACAATATCTAACAATTTTGCTTAATCACTTGATAAGGATTAACTATTGGAGACTCTCATGCAACAGTTAAAGCCAAACCAAATAGATGCCTGGCCAGTTTTACGATGGTCCGAAGCAGCCAGCCTATTTAAAAAGTTAATCCACTCCAACGATATGCACCAAGAAAAATACCTTAGCCTTTTCACAGCAATACTTAGTAAAAGATTAGCTACTAAAATGCTGGAATTAATTATACCAATGAGATAACTTTCAGCTAAATTACAACAATCAGAGGTTATACAATGAAAACATTCATCGAATTTGGAATCAGAGGTGATTTACATAGTGGAACAATCAAAAATTGTTTAACCCAACGGAGATAATATGAAAACCACTTCAAAAAGCGTAACCTCTGAATTATCCGCATGTAAGAAAACAGCTCTAATTTGGCAAGAACTTGCTCGTACTGGTGATAAATATAAAGAGAGTGCAATTATTAAAGTATTTTCATCTGATCCTTATTTTTCTAACGATTGTCCTTGCTGTGAATTTGTTGGTGATACAGAATCATATGACGGTATAAAATTAGATGACACTCTTAACAATTGTCCAGCTTGCCCAATGAAGGATTTCTGGCCAAGTAATATGCCTTTCTATATGTGCTGTGATGAAAAATCAGAAGATGATTTTATTGGGATCTTTATGATGTGGACAGATGCAGAAAAGTTTAAAGATCGTCGAAAACATGCCACCACAATATATCACCTCGCTCTTGAAGCATCTGAATACTGGCAAGGGATGAAAGATATGAATTCATAGTTGATTAACCAAACTAAGCAACGAAGTTGCCTACCTGTAACCACCAGCCATAAGGAGAATATTATGCACCATTGGACACATTACAGATGGACTGAGGGCACAGAAGTAATTACAAACCACAGTGATTATATAGAAGAGATGTTTTATACCTTTTCAGCAGTTTCAAAAAGACTGGGAGATTATTGTTGGCGGAAAGCTTGGTAAACCTCAAATTAGGATATAAATCATCATGGCTTATACTACTCACAACTATAGAACAAAGAAAGAAATTAAACTTGCCCTTGCAGCCGGCCAGAAAATAACTTGCTTCCAGCCCGGACCTTTTGGACCATCAGTCCCTGCGAACGGAACAATCTATTTAGAAGGCCCACACTTTCAGGAGCCTCACAAATGGTACGGCCAGGGCCAGATGAAGGATGGCCAGCTGGTGAATATTAAATAAGATTCAAACAACTTAAAAAGGAGCAATCATCATGAATAAGCAAAGCTACGAAACTCGGTCTGGTTATTTCTGCAAATGTGGAAAATCAATTAAAATGAACCTCTTTAGTAAGAAAAATAGAAAAGATTTTCTTTGTTACAAGTGCCACAGAATTTCAATCGGAAAGCCAGCTCAGCATGTGCCACGAAGAAAAAGGCTTGATGCAGGACTGCCAGTACATAACTAAATTGATTGCCTAATCACCAGGTCAAAGCCCTTGCAACCATAAGAAGTTTTTGACCTGGTTATGAGTTAGTCAATTTAATAACCTCAACAATGGAGCTAGCCATGAAAGCTAAGCAGCGTAGCAATAAGAACCATTTCACACCGATTGAAACCATTAATATCGAAGCTATTTGCCTTGGTATTCTTTGGACATTCGGTGCAATAGCCACAGTTAGCCTGCTTATCTTCTTTGGAATCCACGAAGTAAAGGAAGTATTCCAACCAATTGTTGATGCTTTGCAAGTTCAGCCAACGATCAAGTAAAAACCATGCTATCTTGCCAAATGTTTAGTTTAGCTGTTCACTTATGAACGTTCATTATAAAAACCAACCAATTGGGAGACTGTAGCAATTATGAAAGGCAAAACAATTCGTTTCTACAACAGATTTGGAACTCATATGGGATGGAAATATCTTGCCAATGTAACATACTTTGAATTGATTAACTGGCTCAAGACTGGCAACACATTAAGATTCCAGAAACAAATCTTGACTAAGCAATCCACCAGTAATGAAATCTTCAAACTTTTGCGGAGGTCATAGCCATGAAAAAACTCTGTCCAGTTTGCAACACTCTCAATGAAGCAGTCGCATTCAATTTAACGGAAAAAGAAATTCATAACATTGCAAAGATTGGCTTGTCCGAACAGCTTTGCAAGACTTGCTATCAGAAGGAACTTGCCACCAGGTTAGAAACAACAAAATCCGAACTCATCCCACTGAATAAAGAGAAAGAAATTACTCAAACTGCTTACCATAAAGCCTATGAAGCCTGGAAAGACGTAGCCAGCATTTATCAAGCTATCGACTATAATCTCAACATGAATAAGCACGCAATCAAAATGAAAGAATCAGTCAAAATTAGGGTACTAAAAACTAGTGAACCAGTCAACATTGAACTCCTTTGTCAGCAGATTCTATCATCCCTAAGTAAAGAACAACAACAGGCGATCATTCAAACCTTTAAAGCAACTCAAACTATTGGTAATTAATCATGAGCAGTCCAATCATAACATTCCGCCTCACCCACCATCAACTTGCTCTCGGCCTGCAAATTGTACGCAGCCTGGAGCCAAATTTCCAACTTACCAGCCTATCGCAACTGGTTAAGATCATCTATACTGATTACCTGGCAAAAATGCCCCTTGATCAAACAGATGAAATAGACCAAGACATTATGCAAGAAATTCAAGTTTTCATCTTCAACCCCAGAAAGAAAGAAATCAACTTAGCATCACTAGCAGATCAAGAGGCTTAACATGAAAAGAATACAAGTAAACAACATTGTTATTTGTAAAACATATTATGCAGTATGTGTTGGTTCAATATCAGTAATACAATTTGAAGAAATAATGATACCTAAAGCTACAGTACATAATTTCAGCACAGGTTTCACTTATGACTGGTATTTGTCTGATATTGGCATTGAATATGAAAATGAATCATATGTAAACAATCTTAATCGAGTATTTGAGACGGAAGAAGAAGCCAGAAACTGGATAAGCACTGAAACATATCAACAGGAGTTATGGCATCATAGAAGCTTTTGTAGCTATATGTAAATTAAACTATTAATAAAGGAACCCAATCATGAGCAAAACTCGTGTAGTTTCAACCAGAATGACTATTGAAGACCTTGCCAAAGCTCGTGACGGCCTACTTGCCAAAGGCATCGATCCAGCTGATTTAACAACAACTAGCCAGCTTATCAAACTTACTTTCTATTACGGAATTATTTATTTATGTCACGATCCAAAATCCCCTCCCAGCCAGGAAGCTACAGACTTTGTAAAGCAGAAATTCAGCCAAACAAAAGTAACCAGAGGAATGGCTTTAACTGATCTGGAGTAAATCAATGAAATTAATTATTAAACTTCTTGCATCTATTATTATTTTAATTCTATTCGGCATTGCAGGAGAAATGGATTATCAACATACCATCTTACAACAAGAACCATTAGTTCAATATTAAAAGAACAACCTTATTAGGAGAATAAATATGTTTGAAGGAAAAAAGATTAAATACTTTAATGGCTATGCTATCTATGATGCAATTGTAATTTCTTGTATAAAAGATATCGGAATCAGTATTGTGCAAGAAAGTAATCAGGAGAAATTTTGTCTTTGCCATAACATGAAAAATTCTCCAAAATTTATACCCGGAAAAGGAGAAATAACTCAAACAAGGAAAACATTTACAAAGATTAGGCAAATGATAATAAATGGTTATGTAGACGGTCCTGCTTTGAATGGATCAAAAAATCCAAGCACAATTAAATGCCCATTTGGAAACTAGTGTCATGAAAAACTTCCCACAATATAAAACTCCAGCTAACTTTCTTTGCCCAGCCTGCAATCAGCCATGCACCATAATTGCCTTAGACGATTCATTTGGCTATTCTGGTACTCATTGCACTTATGGCCAAGCTGGCATTCACTATCCATCTGATTATGGCTCACCTGTAACTGATTGCTGCGAAGCTGATGTACCAGAAGCTGAGATGGATGAACCAGATTATTATGATTATGGAGAATAATTATGTGGAAAAAATTTGGTACATGCAAAGTTTGTGGAAAAGATTAAAGTTAAAAGTACCAAATGTTCTGCCAAAGCATTCAGTAAATAAAACTGTCTGCTCAGGATCAAATCTACCAGGATCAAATCATTGTTATGAAATTATAAAAAAGGATATGAATCATGGTAATGAAATACAAAGGCAAGACTCTGACCACCGAACAAGAAGCGCACGTTAACACAATTCTTGATGGCAACAATTATGCAATCCAGGCCCCACCAGGTTCTGGAAAGACCTTCTTGTTGCTCGCAATGGCGCGCAAAATGTCAGGATATGGACTATCCATCTCATTTAACAAACTACTGGCTCAAGAGGCAGCAACCAAGTTTTCCAGTAACATAATGTGCAAGACCGGCCATGCCTTAGCCTACGGAACCATTGGTTACAAGTACAAAAAGAAGCTCAGCAAATTGACAGGCAAACAACTAGCTGATACTTTCGACATTGGAGAATGGCAGTTATATAATAGTCCAGCCAACAAAGGTTACTTAATTCTCAATACGATCCGTAAGTACTGTTACTCTAGTGACGAAGTTATTCAGTATAAGCATTTGCCTCGACTAACAATCTTGCAAGATACTGACCTGGATATTATGCGTGAAGATTTGGTGCAATACGCAAATCTGGTATTCAACGAAATGGCCGATACAAACAAGCCTATGCCAATTACCCATGATGTTTATCTGAAAATCTGGGCATTAACAAACCCAATCATTAACAAAGACTTCATCTTCTTTGACGAATACCAAGATAGCAACCCAGTCATTGCACAGATTATCAAGAATCAATCTTGCCAAAAGATTTTCGTTGGCGACTGTTTCCAACAAATCTACAGTTGGCGTGGTGCCGTTAATGCACTTCAAGATGACAATCTGGCAAAGCTCTACATCACTAGAAGTTTCCGTTTCGGTGAAAACATTGCAAGTATGACAAACACCATAATTACTGGCTATTATCCATATCAATTCGAGTATGTTCCATTTCATGGTAACGATGATGTTACCTCATCTATCCATTATGAGCCACTTCCAAGCGTAGACGCTATCCTCTGCCGGACAAACAAAGGAATTATTGCAGAAACAATCGAAGCGCTTGGCAAAAATCTTTCTGTCCATATCCTTGGTGGGACTCAACAACTTACATATCTTATCAACTCTATAATTCAACTCAAATTGCAGGGATATTCAAATCATCCAGATCTATTCCTTTTTAAGAACTTTATCGATCTAGTTGAATATTCCAATTCTCCGATGGGCGGAGACATTAAACCCATCCTAAAGTTAATCGAACTCTATGGCAGGGAAAGATTGCTATCTATTTTGGAATCCACTGTGGAAGATCCAAACGAAGCCGACGTTACCATAACTACAGCTCATAAAGCAAAAGGTTTGGAATGGCCTAGAGTGAGACTGGCTAATGATTTTAAAGTTCCATCTGATCAGGGGAATCCCACAACTGAAGAAACCAACATATTATATGTAGCTGCCAGTCGGGCACTTCACCAACTCGATGTAAGCAAATGCGAGGCTTGCTGGCCTCATACTTTTGACAAGGCCCGCAAGGTTGCATATGAACAATGGCAAGTAGATCAAATGAGTAAAAGAGATATTAATACTATGTTTAAAGATGTTGTTGGTAAGCATATCAATGAACTTGAAAATGATGTTAAGTTTTAAGGAGGATCATTAATATGAAAAATATAAGTTTATGGGTGTTTGGTGAAATTGCAGTAATAGGATTAATTTTAGGGTTAATTTTAATTTTTATGTATATGGCAAGTATTCTCAACTCAACTACTTTACAAACACAAGTAATAAATCCAAAAGCAGATGTGGAGTGTGTAGTTGTGAATGCGGCTAGTTCTATTTCTGTTGATTGCTGGAAAAAGTAATATTGAAATTTAATGAGGCCTAACCTATGAACAAACGACAACTAAAGAAAATAATCACCTTATATAAAGAAGGCTTATCTTGTGAAATCTGCCTATCTGTTATGCTTGACCTTATGCGAGGTAAAAGCCCTATTGAGAAAGCAATGGCAATTCATACTTTTTATGAATCAATATTTATGCTAACTAAGAAGGAGGCTTAAAAGGTGATCAAACGCAAATTCTTGCCAGAACTCCTCGGAATGAACCTTTACCAGACTTCTTGCGGCGAATGTTTTTATGCCTGGAATCATAAACATGCCATTAATAAAAGGCCAAACGAACTGATTTATTTTGTTACAGACGTTGGAAAAAGAATATTGATTATTAACAAATAAACTAGAGTAAATATGGATAAAGACAAAATAATAGATTTGACTATTAAGCTCCTTTTTTGGGCTGTTATAATATTCTTTGTAGCTAAAGCCGATTTAGAAAAGAATAAGATGATAGCCGAACTGCAAGAAAGAGCAAATCTTGTGCCTGTCATAACTGTTGATACCCTAGGAATTTGTAAAGTAACTCAAGGAGGCAAAACATACATGCTGATTGATGTTACTAATGAAACGAAAGCACTTGAGGAAGTTAAACAAAACACTGCTACGGAATAGGAGAAATAAATTATGAAAAAGCGATACAATGCACTAGCAATAATTTACATAATCAAAAGACGTATGTTTGAACATTATCAAATAATAAGAATATAAATTAATATCTAACCAAGAGGAGAAATAATGTGCGAAAGATTACTCGAATACTTCATGCTTTTCTTACTCGCTTGCGTAACATTCAGTCTTTTTTTACGCGAAAAAGTAAAAGCTCTTACGATCAGGATAGGAAAATAATGCGAATAGCCAGACTACATATTTGGAGGGTAAAATGAATAACATAAAAAATACTTTAATCTTCCTCGCATCTTTTATAGTTATAGGATTATTTGTCCTTCTTATTGATCAATTGTACCCCACACCTCCGATTGATCAAGCAGTTTTGCAACCGTTTTCTAATAGAAATGTTCTTACCAGTTTGGATAAATAACTTGGCTTTACCTATAGATTGAGTAAGTATTTAAGGATTTTATTAAATAGTAAAAGGTCAAAAAAGTGAAAAGAGTAGTTGACAAAGCACCGGGTTCCGGTTATAGTGGGGGGAACAAATTACGGCAAACGACTATAAACCTTTAGCCCAAAAAAGCCACCCATGAGTAAGCTACTGATAACTGATAAAAGCTTTATAACTGATAAACAAATATACAATGCTTTCCATGAAAAATATATTTGTCTTCCAGATATTGGCCTTTTAATATCTAAGGAAACTTTAACCTTAGTTGGGGCATTAAATGATGATGGTTATATTAAGACTTCATTTAAAGAAAAGAGTTTTGGTGTGCATCAAATAATTTTTTGTATGTTTCATGGATATATTCCAAAAATAATAGATCATATTAATCGCAACAGAGCAGATAATAGAATTGAAAATTTACGAGAAATTTCTGCGACTGGAAATATGATAAATAAAGATGTAAATAAAAAAAAGCCTTTAGGTATTAAAGGAGTTAATTGGGAACGCAATGATAAGCGTTGGAGAGTTACTATTCGTTATAATAATAAATTAGTTCATATTGGAAGCTTTAAAAACTTTTTAAATGCTGTAAGAGCTAGGCATTATGCTGAGCATCAATTTGGATACGATGAATATGATATAGTCAGTGCTGCTCAAAAGTATCTAATGTGGATTGGTAAGTTTTCTTTTAGTACTAATATTAAATTAGAGGAGGAAAATAAATACAATAAAGATTCAATTAAGAATGAATGGGATTTTTTCTTACTAACAAAAAAACAAAAAATTGATAACCTTATTAAAAAGTAGTTTGCACCAAGTCGGGCATGTCGCCCATTCTACAAACCCCTAATTAGGAGAATCAAAAATGAGCATGATCAAAGTAGTTAGCAACCAGGCATCTCGTGAGATTACCGTAACTGAGCCGGCAGTCCTCAACCTCGGAACTATCGAGGAAATGGTACAGGCTCTCGGTGAGGATCTTACCGTGAACATGATCAAGAACCAGCTGAAGGTCAGTTTCCGGGCAGTTATTCGGCGTAAACTTGAAGAGAAAGACGACAATAACGAGTTCAGCAACACTGATGAAGCCATCGTGGCTGAGGATTTCAGCGACTGGAAGCCGACCTTGCGCATTACCAAGACTCCTGAGGAGAAAGCTCTGGAAGCTCTTGGTAATCTGCCTCCGGAAATTCGTGATGCAGTTCTGGCCCAGTTCAACAATCGGTAATCCTAACTCAGTTAATTAACCTTTTACTGCCGGAAACGCATTGGATAGCAAGTCCATGCGCACCATTCGACCTGAATTGACAGGTATCGCCAGCATGACGATGTTGGAATCGGCTTCTTGGTAAAGTTCAACGAGAGGATTTCTCAAATGAATTTTTACGAAAAAATAGACTACAGTGCATTATCTACCTATCTCACGTGTCCACGCAGGTTCTTGTTCCAATATGTAATGAACCTCAAGCCAGCCGGACAATCAATACATCTTGTCTTCGGATCTTGTTGGCATTACGGCCTAGAAGCTACTTACAACATTCTAATTAAAGATTCTTCTCCATCTGTTCTTGATGCAACTGAAACTTCCATCAAAGCATTCCACAAGCTCTGGAAGCTTGATGGCGAACCATTTTGGAAAAACGAGGATGCAATCTTTCCAAAGTCTCCCGGCCATGCCGCAAACATGTACAAAGGCTATTGGGATCGCTTTCTCGTAAGTGATGTAAAAAATCGTTCAATCTTGGCTGTTGAAGCACCATTTTCTATTGACCTATCTACTAAAGGAACAAAGCTGCCAAATTATATAGGCCGCATCGACCTGATCTTTTCCAGCGGTGAAAACGGAATTGATATTCTCGACCACAAAACAGCGAAAGCTATCTACTCTACGACACCACAAACTTTTGAAATGTCATTCCAGTCAGACGGTTATCTAACTGCTGGCAGAATTTTTTATGATAAAATCCCAACCATTACTTATCGAGTGGCTCTTTGTCAGAAAAGCAAAATTGACTTCGTCCCAATTACGATCAACAAACGATCCGCTGCAATAGAACACTTCTTGTCTGATCTTTGTCATTATGCCGATGAGATTCAGCAAAACTTAAACCTACTTGAAGAAGATAAGATTAACTGCCGGGAACGCTCGGATGTGCTGCAATCCTTCCATCGCAATCCAGGCTATGCTTGTACGACATTTAGCTCAGTTTGTCCTTATTACGATCTTTGCAGACTCCGAAATAATCCGTTGCATTGGATGGAAAAAGCACCACAAGGATTTATTCATTCTGAATGGGACCCGGACAAACATGAGGCAAACACGAAGCAGAGGTTAAGTGAAGTCTAAAATTAATTCATTTAAAGGAGTTTTAAATGAACCCACCAAGTTCAGTTACACCAGAAAGTTTTCACAAAACAAAGCTGGCAGCTAAAAAACGTATTTTTGATCTTAAATTTTTACTGACCGGAAACTCAGGTTCTGGAAAAACCCACTTCACAGCCACTTACACTAAAGGCCCACTTCATTATTATCTTTTCGACAAGGGAGGTGAAAAAACTGTTGAAAAAATCATGGGCAGTAGGAACGATATTACTATCGATAATTTCTCAGCCGACTCTTTACTCTTTTCTGATTTTTGGCGGACATTCCAGGAGGATGAAAAAAATGGTTTGTTTCAGTGGCTGAAGGAACAGTCAGGCATGTTAGTCCTTGACTCTTTGACGAATGCTAACAAGAAAGCAATTCATGAAATTGAAAAGAAAAGCGGCATTACTCCAAGTGGCATTGGTAAAAAGATCGACATGAAGATGGGCATGGCGCCTGCTCATTGGGGCCAACTATTGAACTGGATGAGCACTTTGGTAAGTTCACTCCAGGAACTTCCTTGTGCAGTTGCAGTCACTGTCCATTTGCACACGCTTATGAATTCTGATCAAGAAGTAGTGGCAAGATATCCTGCAGTCAACGGTCAGTTCAGGCAGTTATTGGCTGCTGATTTTGATGAAGCATACTTGCTGACTACACAAGGAACGAAACGACAAATCTTCTTTACTGAGAAACTTGCATTTGAAGCAAAGTCACGAGTGTTTGATATGCCAAAGGTTGAAGGAATATCAATGGATCAGCTTGCAAACGCATATTTGGCAGGCAAAACAGTTATTCCACAATCCATCTCAGCTTAATTAAAGGAGTTTTAATTATGAAAATTGGATTCAAACCAAAAACTTACAATGACGTTGTATGCTTTAATGTTGTTGATGATGTTATAAATGCAGATCAATTTATAACTGCCCTTTTTAGTGCTATTTCAGCAGAGTCAGAAAATAATCTTGACTTTGTTGTAACTGTAAATAGTAAAAAGGAGGCTGAAAAGGTCAAAGAAGATTTTTATCAAATAGTTGCAGATGAATTAAATATAACAAGAGAAGAAGCAAAGAAATCAATATTAAATATTCACTATAAAGGAGAAGATAAAACAGAATAAAACTAAAATAAAACAAATTAATCTAAACAAGCCAAACTAACTTTTGATCGAAGAATAGTTCTTTGGTCACGCATCAAAACTATCTAAAGGAGTATTAACTATGTCTATGATTCCTAATCTGTCCGAAATTCCTGACAAAGCACCTGTTGAAGCTGGCGAGTATGACTTGACTATCTCTAAGGTCAAAGAGACCAAGTCTCAGCGCACAGGCAGGTATGGTTGTCAGCTGATTATTAACATCGACGGAGAAGATAACGCTTCAACTATCTTTCACACTCTCTGGTATGGAAATTACAAAGATTATCAGGGCGACGATGAAGAAAAGAATAACTTGATGTGGAGAATGGTAAAAGATTTTCTCCGTGCACTTGGTCTTGATCCAGACCAGGAAACTGACGAATCTGATTTGGTTGGTCTGAACTTTACAGCTGAACTCAGTTTTAATGATGGCATGAGCACAGACGATGATGGTAATCCGATCAAGGTTGGTCAGCCAAGGAATGAAATTGCAAGAGTCGTTTAATAACGGAGCTTTATGATCAAGTTTAATTCGATATTAGAGTCTAGTTACCACTTTCAGTTAGCTAGGTTTGACATTGTCGGAACAATGTCATTCTGAACGAGGCGTTGATGTGACGCCTACAAGATATCGAAAAAGAAAAGCTGGTGGCGAAATGGTAAACGCTAAGACAGATTAAATGAGTAGCGGCGAGCGAAAATTGCCTAGATACCTAATTAACTTCTTGTTATAGGGATGCATACCTAAAAAAAGGTACTTCAAACTCATACAGGTTCGAATCCTGTTCAGCTTTTTAATATTAACTTGTCGTTCAAATATGAACGTAACTTTTTTAAATAGTTTCGCAAGTATTTGAACGACAACTTTTATTTTTATTTATCTTTACTAAGAATTAATCTGCTAAAATATTAATGTTTAGCAAAGATAAATATCTTACAAAGGAGACACATTATGATGGATTTTACTAAAATAACAATTGGTTCAGAAGTTTATTATTCAGTTAGGCCAAATAGAAAAAATACAAATCCAAAACCTCCAGTTAAATGTAAGGTAGTTTATATTTTTAAGGCATTTGAAATTCCAAAAACAGCTAAAGTTATTAAGTATTATGGAGAAATGGTAATTAATCCAAAATATGCTTCTTTGTTTGGGCCAAATAAAAGTGATCGTATTGTATTAAAAAGAGGTAAAAAGGATTTTATAATTATTCCAGTTCATAATAATACTCTTTCCTGGATAGATTTAAAGTTAGTAGAAGCTAATTAAGGAGCTTATCATGACTGACTATGAAAAATATCGTGGTAAATGTAAAGAATTTTCAGAAGAATTAATTAAAAAAGCTCCAAGTCTTAGATTAGTTCGAGGACATTACTATTGTCCGATATGGGGTAAGCAAGAACATTGGTGGTGTGAAGATAAGATTGGAAAGATAATAGATCCAACGAAAGATCAATTTCCGTCAAAAGGAAATGGAGAATATATAGAATTTAATGGAATATGTATTTGTGCTGAATGTGGCACTGAAGTTAAAGAAGAAGATGCTATATTCATGTCAAGGTATCCTGTTTGTTCAGATAGTTGTGCTAGAGCTTTAGTTGGATTATAATAGAGAGGCTACCTATGAATCATGAAGAACTCATAAAAGAAATCTCCCAGGCAAACATGGCTTATGCTTCCGGCATACCATTCATGACAGACAGCGAATATGATCTGTTATGGCAACAGCTTTATGCTATTGATCCACATAATAATATCCTCTACCATACCGCACAAGGCCGAGCTGCTCTTACTGGCAAAACCTGGCACAAGCATCCAATCTACGGAACAAACAAAGCATTTAACATGCTTGACCTTAAACCATTCCTTACAAGATTTGGTAGCTATGTTCTTCGGATTGAGCCCAAATACGATGGATGTGCAGCAGTTATAACACTCACAGACTCTGGAGTAAACATTACTCTTGAAGGCGACGGTAGATGTGGACGAGACATAACTCATTTAATGCCATACATCACGTTTCCATTTCAGCTGAGACATTTTCAACCAGTCGAAATACTTATCCCATTAGCTGATTGGAATCCAGATTATGGAGCAAATCCAAGAAATGTAGTTGCTGGCTGGCTAGATCGCAAATATGATAAACCTTCTGCCCTGATGACAGCAATCCCCCATAATCATGGCAACCTATTTGAAGAATATACCTACTCCGGTAGCTTAGAAGCTATGGGAGATTTTCTACTTGATACATACAATAAATGGTCAAAGATCTATCCGATGGATGGTTTGATGATCAAGGTTGCAGACGAGAAAGTTCGGTTGGTCGCCGGTAATAATGGCCAGACCAATAACTGGTCAATCGCTTGGAAACCTCCTATCCAAGTTAAAGAAACAAAAGTTGTTAATATTGAATGGAATATCTCACGACTCGGCAAAGCAATTCCAACAGTTGTCTATGAACCGATTGAACTTTGTGGCACGACTAATAATCGCGTAACAGGCAATAATGCAAAATGGATTGATGAACGTTGGATTATGCCAGGATCAGTCATTTCTGTTGGCAAGGCAGGCGAGATAATTCCAAAAATTTTATCTGTTAAAAACATTGAAAATTATAAAAATTTACTTCCTATTCACTGTCCAAAGTGTACTGAAATTCTCCAGTGGGAGGGAGTACATCTTGTTTGTAATGGAGGCAATTGCATAGCTAAACTCATCGTATCAATTGCTTACTTCTACTCTCAAAAGGGAATAAAAATCGACGGTGTAGGCGAAGGCATTATAGAAAAGCTACTCCAGAGTGAAAAATGTTATTCAGTATTATCAACTAAGCCTTGGGCACTCTTAGATCCTCTTAGCTACAATCTTGTGCCAGACATTATAAATACAATTGGAGTAACAATTTATAGTAACATCGCTGAACAAGTATTTTCAATGAATAATCAATGCACAATGGCCCATTTTGTAGCAGGATTAGGATTGCCCGGACTTGCATATAAGTCCTCTTTGCGGCTTTGCCAATATTTAAAAACCGGTCAAATTAACATTCACATAACTGATAATGCCAAACGCAGCTTTATTGAAGCAGCTACTATTTATACTGAAGCAATTAAGGAAATGAAAAACTTCTCTTTCGCCCCATTACCAAGTGAGGCGAAAGCGATTTATTGCATTACCGGATCGTTAAGCCAATCCAGGGAAGTTATGATAGAAATTTTGAACGGTTATGGATATGAATTTTCATCTGGAGTAACGAGGGAAACAAATTATTTAGTCGTCGGTATTGATCCAGGCAGAACTAAGATAGAAAAGGCAACTCGTTACAACATACCTCAGATAACTGAGGAACAACTTTTTAACCTTTTACGGTGAACAAAATGCTCAAAGAAGAATGTAAAGTAACTGCACGAATAGACAAAGACTTGTACGAACAAGTCCAGGAACACTTCCATCATGGGCAGCAAACAAAACTGTTCAGGCAAATATTCCTTTCGTTGAAAAGCATCATTAATGGTGGAAAGCTGAATGAAGTTCTTGATTATATGTACAAGGGAAAGGCATTAACTTTGCCTGGCATTGAGGAATAGTCATGACCTTTAATGAATATCAAGCCTTGGCAAATTCAACCGACATTTATCCACCAGATAAAGCTCTTGATTGCCATATTCTTGGCCTTGCCAATGAGGCTGGTGAAGTAGCAGGCAAGCTCAAAAAGATTTATCGTGACAAAGATGGTGTTATTTCACCAACTGATGTACTTGAAATATCTAAAGAGCTTGAAGATGTTTTGTGGTATCTATCTTGTACAGCTTACGACCTCGAAATAACACTTGAAGATATAGCAATAATGAATATTAACAAACTTGCTGATCGTAAAGAACGCAATAAGCTAGGTGGTTCTGGAGATCATAGATAAGGAGATTTCTTTATGCCACTAATGGATCGTATTTACTGCCGATCATTCTTAGAAATGTCATATCCAGAGCAAGCCAGATTAATTGAACGCGTTCGGACTATGCGAACATCTGCGATGAATGCAGCACTTGTTAAGTCTCAGAAGATCACAAAGTCTGCAATGAAGAATATTTCTAAGAACTCTGGAACAAAGCGCGGCAAGAAGATGCTGGCTGATCCTACAAAGAATGCAACAGACTTGCTTGGCAAACTTTCAGCAGATCAAATAGAGTTAATCAAAAGGCAGTTTCAAAATTTAAATTAGGTTAAAGCTATGCAATTATTTCAGATAGAAGAAAGAAACATTTCCGACATAATCATCAAAGATCGCGCACGATCAGCTGTAGGCGACATCTCCAGTCTAGCCGATTCAATCTCAATGGTCGGCCAACTTCATGCGATCCTCATAGATTCGAACAATGTCTTAATCGATGGTCTTCATCGTATCGAAGCCTTTAAAAAGCTTGGGCGAGAAACAATTGAGGTTCGAGTCTTTGACGGCATTACTGAGGATGATCATTTCTTGATCGAACTTCTTAGTAATATGGACCGTAAGGAATTTCTATGGCATGAGGAAATAGACCTCAAGTATAAGCTGCATAACTATTGGGTAGATGCTGCAGGCAAGGAAGGCAAATCTTGGGGCTATCGCGAAACTGCCAAACGGCTCAAATGCAGTCTCGGAGGTCTATCTACTGACCTTGCCTTCGCAGAAGCTCTTAAAGTCTTTCCGATCCTTAAAGAACAGTCTACTAAAGGTCGAGCTAAAGAAGCATACAAAGCTCTTGGTGAGCAAGCTAAGGCGCTTCAGCGAATGGGAAGCTTTACCGATGCTGAAAAAGGGCGTTTAGTTGCGTTACAGAACGGAACCATGACAGCCCCAATAAAAAATACTGTAACTCAAAATGTATTTGAGAAAACCAAGCAAGCTAAGGAAAGACTTACCGAGTTTGACGAAGATGATGAAGATCTTAACGATGAACAAGAACCAATCAGATCTAACATCCAAGTAATTTATGTAGCCGAAAACTACAAGACTTTTCTCGATAAGATTCCAAGCAATTCTGTAGGAATGGTAGAACTTGATCCACCATATGCAATTGATTTCAATGACAACTATGGCAAGACAAACAAGATCGAATGTAAAGCCCAAGATTGGGATGAAAAAGAACTTTATGACTTCTACTTCAATTATCTCCCGTTAGTCTATGAGAAAATGCTTGACTGTAGTTGGGCTTTAGTCTGGACAGGCAAAGAACATTTTATTCAGATCAACAATATTGCAAGGGAAATCGGATTTGGTGTTC
>Ga0209319_1000979_pt1 | contig 27323 bp, 40 predicted proteins | sample RifGroE2_FD_184000 | JGI IMG/M metagenome (GOLD analysis project Ga0209319, IMG submission 184000) | Groundwater microbial communities from Rifle, Colorado - Groundwater E2 (SPAdes) (version 2) | ecosystem: Environmental > Aquatic > Deep subsurface > Groundwater | place: Rifle, Colorado, United...
GGTCATCGATGCCGCGCCATATCCCGATTTACGAAATTGTAATCCATGTTTTACTTCAATGGTTAGGCAAATATGAGAATCTTTATCGTTGACGGTAAAGAGCGCACTTTTGCGGATGTGATTTGCGAAAACTCAGCGAAATTTGACTCACTCCTCGTTGCGTCGTACGGATTCGGTGTGCGGCAGGTTGAAAAATTATTGAGCGTATTCCGCGAGGTCGTTCTTGTCGCCGATGAATCACACTCCGTATTAAATCGGAAAGCGTTCGAGTCGGTATTGTCAAAAAGCGAGCACAACGAAAAATTCTCTTTTTTACCATCTCGGACCCATGCAAAACTGGCGCTGATTGACAACGAGACAATAATCGTCACGTCTGCAAATTTATCGTCAAACAGAAAAATAGAACTGTACCTGATTGGCAGCGCAAAAGAGGTTGACGGGATTGATGAGCTGAAAAAGTTTTTTGGCGATCCAGACGAGGTTTTCGGAAAAACTGTTGGTGACGGCCTTGATGATATCGATTGGGAAAAACTGTAAATGACTGATCGAGAAGTCCCAGCGAAGGCAATCGCGAAATTGCTGGACATCTCTTTGTCCAGGGTAGGTCAATTGGCCAAAGAGGGGATTTTTGATCGATTACCGAGCGGCAAATACCATCTCGACGCGATCACAAAATACGTGCAATATGTGCGTGACAGGAAGGGCGTAGCAGACCAGGACAGTCAGAAGAGGCTTGACGAGGAACGGATCAGGAAACTGAAACGCGAGAACGACCTAGCCGAAGGATTGATTGCTCCGCTTTCAGCCCTCGAAGACGCATTGACGCAGGTAGGCCAGCAGATCGTGGTGAACCTCGAAGCGCTCCCACTGGAGATGAAGCGGGCTAATCCTCGATTGACCGGCCATGACATCCAGACGGTGAAAAAAAACATTGCGCGGTGCTGTGGCGCGATAGCAGAGATCCACATCGAGCATGTCGAGAATTAACGACTCGATCACATCCTCCCTATCAATCGTTCGTATCCGTGAACCACTCACCGGATCGGAGTGGGCTGATCGTTATTTTTACCTCTCCCCAGAATCATCCGGTATTGAGGGCCGGTGGAAAACCCTTCCATACCAGATCGGGCCGCTCAATTGGATGTGTGATGATGATATCGAGGAGTTCAATTGGATCAAATCGGCGCGGGTAGGATACTCGAAATCATTGCTGATCGCCATCGGGTACGGAATAGAGCACAAGCGGAGGAATATAGCCCTGTGGCAACCGACAGACGGTGACGCGCACGATTTCATGAATGATGAGATCGAAACCATGTTGCGGGACGTGCCGCAGGTAGGCGAGCTGTTGAAGGTTCCCCCGGGGACGAAGAGTAAGTTTTCCACGGTGGAGAAAAAGACGTTCGCCGGGGCAATCCTCGATATCAAGGGCGGCAAGTCGGGCCGGAATTACCGGCGCATGACGAAAGACATCGCCATGTATGACGAGCTTGACGGGTTCGACTCGGACATCGACGGTGAAGGGTCCCCTACCGAGCTGGGGGACACGCGGACGCAGACCAGTTCATTTCCGAAGTCCATCCGGGGCAGCACTCCGAGGGTAAAAGGCGTTTCCCTAATTGAAAAAGCCATTGCCAACTGCGGCGGCAATGTCTTTCTTCGGCACCTCCCCTGTCCAGCCTGTAATGGCCCTCAACCATTGGTGTGGTCCGGGTTCGAGTGGGACAGCGGCGATCCGATGAGCGCGAGATATCGCTGTACCCATTGCGGCCGTGCCATAGAATACCACGAGTACCCGGCAATGGATGAGGCTGGATGGTGGCAGACCGAGAGCGGGATTGTCTACCGGGACGATACCGACCTGTTCTATGGGGCAGACGGTGAGGTATGCGACAGGCCGCGCCGGATCGGGGCGAAGATTTGGAGCGCATACAGCTACTACACGACATGGGCCAACACTGTCGAAAAGTGGCTGGAGGCGGTAGCAGAGAGCAAAACGGGCAGCAATTTCAAACTCAAGACGTTTGTTAATACCCGTCTCGCCGAAACCTGGGAAGAAACCGGCGACAAGGTCGAGTCGGGCCAGTTCTCCGGGGATCGGCTGGAGGATTACCGCGCTGACGAACCACTACCGAACGAGATATTGATGGTCACGTTCGGGGCCGATGTCCAGGGCGGGAAAGACAGCCGTATCGAGCTGGAGATAGTCGGCTGGGGGCTGAATGAGGAATCATGGTCCATCGATTACGTGGTTATTCCCGGCGATCCTGAACGCGACGATGTGTGGGCGCATCTGGATGACCAGACATTGCGGAAATTCGTGCGGGAAGACGGGGTGGTTCTGCCGATTGCCGGTGGAATGGTGGACTCAGGATATCTTCCTTCCAGGGTATTCGACTTCACGCGACCGAGGAAACGCAGGAATATCTACGCGACGAAGGGCAAGGCTCAATATTCCGGGCCGCTTCTTGGAAAAGGGTCGTATCAGGGCGAAGCGGGGAAAAAGACGTTGCAATTCCCGATTAACACCGACGAAGCGAAGGAGACGGTCTTCAACCGACTGAACAAGATACACCAGCCGGGACCGGGCTACTGCCATTTCCCCAGCACCTACGGGCCGGATTACTTCAAAAAACTGACCAACGAGGAAAAGAGACCGAAGCGGCGGGCCGGGGGGGTAGTCGGGCATGAATGGCACAAACTCGGGCCGAATGAGCCGCTTGACTGTCGGGTGGGGAATTTGGCTGCATTGGCGCGGCTGAACCCAAATTTCAACAAGATTTCACGCAAGATTGACGCGAGAAAGGACCGTAAAAAAGAGATCGAACCTGTAAGACAACCATCATCGACAGAGGAAGCCATTGAATCACGGAAACAACAGCAAAGGCCACGGAGAAAGCGCAGTTTCATCCGTAACTGGTGACGCTGTCGTTGTCTACACGGTATTTATCAGACCTGACGAGCATATGGTTTATGGTTCAGAAAACATCAGCAAGATAATCAAGCGCAATCCGAACGAAATAGCGGTTCTGGTTAAAGAGTCCGGGTTGATAGCATGGCAAGACGGGCCAAAGGGCAAATGGAGGGCGCTTTGTGCCGACCTTTTAGAGTTCAACAGGCTCGAAAAAGAGCGAAATTCTATTCACTGTCAATAATTATTTTAACATATTCCATATAGTTTTCTCTGTATTATCCCGTATTCCTCAATCTGTTAAAATACCATGTTATGATGGTAGCGTGAACAATTATAATTGCGCTACCATATGACAGATACAGCTACCGAAACGCCATCATCGATCACGGCTGGCAATTCTGCATCCTGGCTGTTGACCTTCTCAGACTATCCTGCATCGGCAGGGTGGGCCATCACGTTTTACCTTCTCAACGCAACACATGCTATCGACTTCACGACATCCGCGTCTGGCGATAGCCATCTTGTCGATCTATCCGCTGCCGCTACTGCGCTTTACACTGCTGGCGACTACAAATACACCGCACTGATCTCAGACGGGACTGATCGTTATACGGTAGATACCGGCAATATAACGATTCTGCCTGATCCATCGACGCTGACCACGTATGACGGCAGGACTCATGCCGAAATAACGCTTGCGTATGTCGATGCAGTCATTGAAGGGAAAGCGACCAAAGATGTTCTGAGATACACGATAGGCGGGCGCGAATTGTGGAAAAACTCATGGAAAGAATTGCTCGAATTACGGAGTTATTACCGGGCTGAAGTTGCATCAGAACAGGCAAAGGCCGCAGGGAAGAAGCAGAGTAAAATACTCACGAGATTTATCTGATGATCTGGCCATTCAGCCGAAAAAAGAGCACAAAACAGGCCAGTTCAGGGCCGCGCAGGGCGTATGCTGCGGCAACAACCAACAGACTTTCAGCCGATTGGAACGCGCCGACCAGCACAGCCGACATGGAACTGAAATCGGCGCTGCGTATTTTACGGAACAGATCGAGGGACCTAGAACGAAACAACGATTACATCCGCCGATATTTCAACCTGCTGATCGAGAATGTCATCGGGCATAAGGGTATCGGATTGCAAGTTCGCGCTGTCGGTGGAGACGGAAGGCCAGATCAATATGCAAATCGGCTGATTGAGGGAAAGTGGCGTGAATGGGGCCGGAAGGGCTGCACTGTTTGCGGGCGTTTTACCTGGCTTGACGCACAGCGAATTATCCTTCGGTCGATGGCGAGAGATGGCGAGGTGTTGCTGTATTTCCCACCGATATGGAAGAAAAATAGTGCAGGTTTCGCTTTCCAAATCATTGAAGCTGATCACCTCGACCTCGAATTAAACACCGATCTTGGCAACGGCAATAAGATTTCAATGGGGGTTGAGCTTGATTCGTTCAATTCGCCGGTCGCGTATCACATTTTAACGAGACACCCGGCTGAAACTGCAACGCGGATGACATCTAAATTTCGCCGCAGGTTTCCGGTAGAGAATATTATCCATCTACGCAGACCTGAACGGATTGACGAGACCCGTTCTGCGCCGTGGATCACATCGGGTGCCAACCGACTCAGGCAGATATCAGCGGCTGAAGAGGCCGAGGTTATCGCGTGGCGGATAGCTGCAAGCAAGATGGGGTTTTATATCCCTGGCGACGATTCGACGTATGACGGCGACGATGAAGACGATTCAGGTAATCCGATACAGGAGGCCGAGCCGGGATTTTTCGAGAAACTTAAGAAAGGATGGGATTTCAAGGATTGGAACCCGGACAAGCCGGTATCAACCGTTGAATCCTTCCTCAAGGCTGAATTGCGCGGGGTAGCGTCGGGGCTGAACGTGTCATATGTCGCACTGGCCAACAACCTCGAAGGGGTCAGCTTCTCGTCTATCAGGTCGGGCGAATTGGCTGATCGTGGCGCATGGCGGGCGATTCAATCGTTGATGATTGAGCATCTATGTCAGCCGGTATTTGAGCGGTGGCTGGAAACGTCACTTACAACCGGATTTATCCCGTTGCCGCCTGGGAAATTTGACAAATTTAACTCAGCAGTGTGGCGTCCGCGTGGTTGGGAATGGGTTGATCCATCAGCAGAGTCAGAAGCCGCACAGGAAGACGTTTCTAACTGCTTCAAATCCATCTACGACATTGCCGCCGAGCGCGGGGTTGATTTTGACGATGTGATTGAAGCCAACCGGGAGGCAAAGGCCAAAGCCGAGGCCGCAGGGCTGATAATTCCGGCATTTACTCCAAAGGAACCACAAAATGGACCAAATCCTAAAAAAACTGAGCAGTGAAACCTGTTTTCGGTCGGCAACCGTTGACCGTGCAGCGATAGACCAAGACGCCAGGACGGTGGAGGTAGCGTTTTCGTCTGAAGAGCCGTACCGCCGATGGTTCGGGGTGGAAATTCTGGGGCATGAGGACGGCGAAGTAAACATGGATTTTCTCCGTTCAGGGCGGGCACCGTTCCTGTCCGGGCATGATCACAGCGATCAAATAGGAGTCATCGAAAAGGCTTGGATAGACCCTGACCGCAAGGGGCGGGCGATTGTGCGCTTTGGCAAAAGTGCAAGGGCTGAAGAGTTTTTTCAGGATGTGGTGGACGGGATCAGGGGCAATATCTCGGTAGGCTACAGAGTCAACGAGATGAAACTCGTCAAACAGGACAAAGATTCCGATGACACATACCGCGTCACTAAATGGACTCCGCTTGAGGCGAGCATTGTAGCCGTTCCCGCAGATACAACTGTCGGGGTGGGCCGAAGCGACGATGAACCAAAACCAATAGAGGTAAAAATCATGGCTGAAGAAGTCAAAGCACCACAGGTAGACGTTGAGCAGATCAAGGCCGATGCAAGAACCGCAGAGATGGCCAGGATCAGAGATATTTCATGGCTGGGAAAACGGCACGGCATGGAAGACGCCGCAGAAAAGGCCATAGCCAGCGATATGACGCTTGACCAGTTCAGGGCCGAAGTTCTGGGCGAACTGGGCAAGAAATCAGAGCCGCCGCTGTCGATTCCTGACCCTAATATCGGAATGTCGAATAGCGAGGTGAAGCGGTATTCGTTCCTGAACCTTGTCAGGGCACTTGCAACCAATGATTGGAGCAAGGCCGGTTTCGAGCGTGAATGTTCTCAGGCTTTCGAGGACAAAACGAAGCGACAGGCAAAAGGCGCGTTTATCCCGCATGATGTCCTCGTCGATCATAGGTTTTATCAGCGCGACCTCGTAACCAACATCGGCACCGCTGGCGGATATCTGGTGGCTGAAACCTTGCAGACCGGGTCGTTTATCGACATGCTCCGCAACGCTTCGGCAGTCATGCAGATGGGTGTGCGGACCCTCACCGGATTGGTGGGAGACATCGACATTCCGAAGCAGACCGGAGGGGCCACTGCATACTGGGTCAACGAGGGCGGCGACCTCACCGAGAGCCAGCAGGCGCTTGGTCAGATTCGCATGTCTCCGAAAACCATCGGCGCGTTCACCGACATTACCAGACGCATGATGCTCCAGGGGTCAATTGACGTTGAAAACTTTGTGCGCGGCGATTTTGCGATTGCTATCGCCCTGGCGCTCGATTCCGCCGCCGTTGCCGGGACCGGGAACAACGGACAGCCGAGAGGTATCCTCAATACAACCGGGATCGGTAGCGTAACGCTCAACGCCACAAATACTCCGACCTGGGCCAATATCATCGATCTTGAAACCGAAGTATCGACTGACAATGCTCTCGTCGGGTCTCTCGGATACATCACCACGCCGACAATCATCGGCAAGATGAAGCAGACCGAGAAGACCTCCGGCAATGGCCTGTATATCCTCGACAGCGATGGAAGGCTGAACACCTACCAATGCCGACCGAGTAACAACGTCACCGCGAAGCACATCATCTTCGGCAATTTCGCTGATCTGATCATGGCCATGTGGTCCGGGCTTGATGTCACCGTTGACACCAACACGCTGTCGAAATCAGGCGGGACCAGGATTGTCTGCTTCCAAGATGTTGATATCGCCATCCGTCACGCTGAGTCGTTCGCAGACGGCTACAAGGCTTAATTTCTGACCATTACGAGGTGAACCATGTTGGACAAAGACCTTTATAACCTGTTGGAACCTGTTGTCGCCTTCGGGCCGATTGCGCTTGACGCCGACAATACCCCGGCTGCAATCGACCTCGATGGATATCGTTCTGCGCTGCTGCTTATCTGTGTTGGGGTGGGAGGGATCACGTTTGACGCAACCAATAAGGTGGAATTCAAACTTACCCACAGCGAGGACAATTCTACCTATGTCGCCGTTGCTGATGCCGATGTTGTTGGGGTAACGGTTGGTTCGGGCGGGATCGTAAAGAGCCTTGTATCCGCTCACGCCGCTGCATCCGTAACCGAAGTGGGGTACATCGGCGGCAAACGGTATCTCAAGGTGTTGGCTGACTTCTCAGGGACTCATGGCGCAGCTACTCCGATGGCTGCAATCGTGGTTAAGGGCGCTGCCGAGACTCTTCCGAGTGCCTGATGCTGACTGAAGACCTCACGGTCTTTTTCGACCTTGACGGCTTTGCCTCAACGCACACTATCGGCGCGGTGTCGGTGGTGTGCGTGAAAGGCGACGAGATATCGGGACGGTCGGCTCTGGATGGTACGTGGGTGACGATGTTCGACTTGCTCGTGAAAAAGACGAGCATCACGAAGCCGGCAGTCAGGGACCAGTTAACCATCGACGGAACAGCGTGGACGGTTGACGAGGTCAAAGACGATGGCGGGGTCTACACAATCACGCTGTCAACGGCGCGGGTCGGGGAGTTGACGTTCTGATGAAAACCATCCTGCCGGCAATCCAGAACGCTATCGCAGCCGCAATGCTGATATCTGGATATTCGATTGCCCCAGCCGATATCTATGTCACTCCGTCAACCGATTGGAGACCGCTCGACACAGGGTTGCCGTCTGTCGGGATAAAGCCTGATGGTGTAACGCTCGTCGAGGCGAGTATCTGCGGAACTGCTTTGCTTGCGACTGCGCGGGTTGAGATTGTGGGGAATGTGGAGCTTACGCCTGACGGGGAGACTGCGCTTACCGGCGTGTCCGGGCTGGTTGAACTGATTGACCAGATCACAGACCTGCTTGAAGGAAACAAACTGGGGGTAGCTGCTGTATCATCGGCGCATGTTGTCGAGCAATCGCCATCGTCTCGCGCCAGTGATGAATACGGTACATGGATGGCCAGGATGAGCTTGACGGTTGAATATACGATGGAGGTACACGTCTGATGGCATGTTGCAAAGAGCACACCATGACAGCGGCAGAACCAGCCGAAGCGGTGGAAACTGAAATGGCATGGCCGGTCCCTCCATCACCAGTAGAGGGCGGGCGATACGTCCAATGTCCGGAGACGGGCGAATTAAAGAAAATTGATCCCGCCGAGGAGGCGTAAGAGATGGCTCGATATATCCGTAATACAACGATTTTGGCAAAGATCGAAACGACCTATGGGACCGACTCGATCCCGACTGGGGCCGCAAATAGTATGCTGGTCTCGAATGTCACGGTAGCTCCGGTCCATGAAAATGTGAGCCGTGACCTGATCAGGTCCTATATGGGGGCGTCTGAACAGCTTGTCGGGACGAGATACATATCTCTCGATTTCACGGTGGAACTTCAGGGATCAGGTACAGCCGGGACCATTCCGGCATGGGGGGCGCTGATGCGGGCCTGTAGTTTCGCAGAAGCCGACCTCCTCACTCCAGACAGGATCGAATACTCTCCGGTATCGTCGGCGCAGGAAGGTGTATCAATCTACTATTATCTCGACGGCGTGCTATGGAAGGCCCTTGGGTGCCGAGGGACATGTGATATTGACCTGACTGTCGGGGCGCGTCCGACCATGTCTTTCAAGTTTTTCGGCATCGACGGTGGAGCCACTGCGGCCACTCCATCGGGGGTGTCGTACACCTCGTTCAAGACTCCCGTTACCGTCACCGCTGCCAATTCCGATGATTTCCTGATCGGCAACGTGACTTATGCCGCTGGCGTACTGTCGGGCGGAACGGCCTCATGTACCAGGGGAATGAATATCAGCCTGGGTAATGACTACAAGCATGTCCCGACCCTGTGTGGCGAGTCGGTCGATATCACCGGGCGGGAAATCACCGGATCAATGGTTATCGACCTTGCCGCAGCCGCAGAGGTTACGGAGATCACCGCGATCAATGCCAACACCACCACGGCGATTGGTTGGACCCTGGGAACTGTCGCCGGGTACAAAGTGATGATTTACGCGCCAGCGGTACAACGTATCAATCCGAAATACGAGGATGTGGACGGGCGGGCGATGCTGTCGGTTGATCTTCGATTCCTCCCGTCTGCGGGGAACGACGAATTGAAATTAATCATGCTGTAACGGAGAGATAATGTTTAAACTTGAACCAAATCCGACATTTTGGACAAAGGTAATGATCCCGGTTCCGGGGGATGATCCAATCCCGGTAGAGATGGAGTTTCGGCATTTTACCCGCAAGAAACTTGAAGAGATGCGGGAAGCCGAGAGCGACAAAACTATCGGCATTTCCTACTGCGAGCAGATCGTTATCGGGTGGCGAGACGTAGAGCAGGAGTTCAGCCGGGATGCCCTTGAACGGTTGCTCGATAACTGGCATGGGGCTGGGCTGGCTATATTTGTAGCCTATCACAGAGAATTGCAGCAGGGGCGGCAAAAAAACTGAAAGCGGTGGCCCGGCGACTGGCCGGTCGGGACAACACGCCGCAGATAGACGACGAGGCCGCACGAGCAGCAATCGCTTTGGGCGTGCCGGAATCAGAAGTAAACGCAGCACAGGCCAGAAACGAAGACGACACGCTTGGGGTTTGGCCTGAGAATTGGCGGGCGGTGAGGATTGCAATAATGATGCAATCTCAATGGAGGGTGGGGCCAGGTGGGGCGTATGGGTGGGACTATAACGTGCTCCCGATCATCGACGCCAGGACACCTGACCCGCCGCCTGAATCCAGGGAAGACAAATACGACGAGTTTTCAGCCTTGCAGATTATCGAGGCTGAGATGGTGCGACTGATGAGGGCAAAATGAGCGGCTCAAATAAAATCAATGTCGATATCGTCGTAAACGATAAGAAAGGTACTGCCGATATCAAGCGGTTCGGCAACGAGGTTGTATCCGCAGGGCAGCGTGGCGGAAAAAGTCTTAAGTCGCTCAATTCTTCTGCAACATCAACAAATCTCACCCTCGGATCACTGGTAAAAACCGCAGTCGTTATGTCTGCCGGATATATCGGGGTTCAATCTGCCGTTCAAGGCATGTTCAACGAGTTTAAGCGCGGGTTATCCTCAATCGAGGATTTCAACCTCAACGTTGCCGCGTCTGCCGCCTATATCACGACATTCTCGAAACAGGCTGCTTCTGGAGATTTAGCCGGGGGGTTTGCCGCCGCGAACGAGTATGCCGGGGCGCTGGCGACGAAGCTGGAGATGATCGACAGCAAGACCATCGCCAGCGGTAAAGACCTCCAAACCATGTCTGAGACGTTCATTCAGCATGGCGTCTTGCTCGACATCAACAACAAGAAGCAGATCGACGGATTCACAAACATCGCCACTGCGCTTGCCTTGGTAACTGCTGGCCAAAATAAAGACATCCAGATGCGCCAGGAGATTAACGCTCTCCTGATGGGGCAAATTCGGGCAACTGATCGACTCCCAAAACTCCTCCAGAACATCGACCCTCAGCTAGAGGAACACCTCGTCCTGTGGAAGAAGGAAGGGACGCTGATCGAGAATGTCGGGAAGCTCTTGCAAGGGTTTTCTGCGTCAACCGGCCAACTCGATGACCTGTGGGCGACGGTCGGATCGACAATGGAGACGATCCATAACCGGGTTCTCCGGGGGGCGTTCAAGCCGATTTTCGCTGACCTGATCGGGCTGGCGAAAGACCTGAACAAGTCGTTGATGGACGCCGAGGGGAATCTCACTCCACTTGCAAGGGAAATCCAAGACAACATCGCCGGGGCATACGAAAAAGGCAAAAAGGCGATTACAGAGTATGGCGGCGAGGTAACGACATTTATCGGCCTAGTAGCGGCGGCGAAGGTTGGCCAGATAGCTTTCAATGCGGCAATTAACGCCAACCCGTTCATGCGGGCCGTCACTGCGCTTGGATTGCTCAATGAAGGGTTGAAGACATACAACCTAAACATTGGCAGATTAGTACCATCATATAACGGCATGACTGAGTCCTTAGGCAATGTCGTTGACGTGATGAGAGGCGTCAAAGACGCTGATACCGGCGAGGTGCTTACGCGGCAAGCTCAAGTAATGCGGGAGATCGCAGGGCTTGAGAAGGAATTGTCTGCCGACAAATCGTGGTATCAATTCCAGTTCATGTCCGACCCTGCCGCTGAAAAGGCCCATGTTGACGAGATAAAAGGGAAGATATCGAATCTCAAAGAGGAACTTAATAGCCTCAGTACAGCCGACACTGACATGCAGCGCGAGCGCATGAGGGGCGGCGGAGAATACAAGGCACAGGTCGTAGAACTGACGAAAACAGTCAGTGAAAACGCAGACGAGCAGACTGCTGCGAACAAAAAAGCGGCGACTGATCAGCTTCGAATCTACGAAGATTTGGCAGCAGATCGGCGGCGGCTTGACGAGGAAATGACAGACTCGCTTGCCAAAGAAGGCAAGACGCAGACCGAAATCGAACTGTACGAGATTAAAAAACGCTACTCCGCCGCACTTAAGACAGCCGGAAACGACATGGACCTGAAGGAAAAGGTCGTGCAGTTTTACGGCAAGAAAGAAAGAGAGCTGACATTGATCGTCACTGCCGGGATCGACAAGCGTTCGGCGGCTGAATGGGAAGCCCTCGATAAAATGAAGGACGGGTGGAAATCTTTCGCGGAGGGAAAAGCAGAGGCCGACGAACGTGCAAATGACGAGATCGTAGACAGCACCGAAAACACGACCAACGTATTCGTGGATGAGTGGTCGAACGCGATGTCGAGCATTCAGTCATCCATCGCTGACATGATCTACGAGTTTGATTTCTCGATGGATTCGATCCTCGACATTTTCAAGCGGATGCTGGCCGAAATGCTCGCCGCGATCATTATGAGCGGGATCAAGGACGGCCTCATGAACCTGTTCGGCGGATCGGGAGGGTTTCTCGGAGGGATGTTCGGGTCCGGTACGGGCGGAGGTGGTGGCGGTATCGGCAGCATGTTCGGCGGCGCGGGCGGACCGGCGACAACCACCATGGGGCAGATCGGCGGCGGGGTGGCGCTGGCCGGAGGGGCCTATGGGATGTATTCAGGGGCGCGGAATATCAGCAACGGCAACACCGGAACGGGCGTCATGCAAGCCGGTCTCGGTGCGGCGAGCGCATACCAGGGCGCGGTAACATTAGGGCTGATCGAGTCCGGCACGGCTACGGCCCTGGCGCAGTCTGCGGCGGCGCAACTCGGGATCAATGTTGGATCAACGGTCGGAGCCTCTGGAGCCGGACACGCATCTGTTGCTGCGGCTCAATCATCGCTGCTTTCGTCAGGAGGAAGCGCAGGGTCGGCGGCAACGAGCGGGGCCAGCTCATCGTTGGCGGCGGCTGAACAATCCTATCTGGCATCGACATCGTCTACGGGCGGCACTGCGGCTACCACGTCAGCCGGAAGCGGCGGCATGGCGGCAGGGGCGGCGGCTGGGCTGACCTATGCGACAGTAGCGGCGGCGGCTATCCTAGTGGCAACCGGAGCGATTGCCAAAGCGAACAGACCTTCAGCCTCCGCACAGATCGACGAGGCGGGGATTACCCCGGACATGCTCGGACAATTTTACAACGGCATGGCCGCTGTCCGGGGGTCAATCCTGGCCACAGTCCCGACCCTGGCAAAATACGAGACGGCGCAATACAACGCTAAAAACTCTCTCCTGGCGCTAACCAGCTCGACCAGCACGCTGGCGCTGAAATACGACGAGACCGCTCCGGCTGGGCATAGGTGGAGCAAAGCGCTTGCAGCTGGGAGTACCGCGCTCCATGAAGCGATAAAATCCACGTACAAATTCGGGGAATCTCTGGGGTACGCGGACGGAGAGATCAATACCTCCATCCAGGCGATGGAGACAGAGATCGAGAGTGTCCAGGCCCTCACTGACGTTATGAGCGGCGCGGCGGATGCCACTGACAGTATGGAAAATTCCGTCAGCGGGCTGACCTCCGCGACGCAATCGCTCGAAAACGCCACAGGCTCGGCAGACAGCCAGGTGCTCGGATTTTCCCAAATGATCGTTGGGCTAGGGGGTGCTGCTGGAACAGCCGCGCAATCAATCGGTAATGCTGCTGCTTACATCCTCGACTCGGCACAAGCCGGGGCATTCGATGCCAGCAAATACCAAGATTCCGATCAGTATCATGCCGTGGGCGGGATTTTTCCAGGAATCACCCGCTGGGGTTCGCATGTTATCGGAGAGAAAGGGGCCGAGGCACTTATCCCACTCCCATACGGCCCTGACACGTTCGAGAAGCTGTTTAAAAAATTGGATAACGTCAAGGGCGGCGGGCAAGCCATACATAACCACATCTATCTCGATGGCCGGGAAATAGCTACCTACGTCAAGCAACTCGACTCCGATCTGCAATCACGCGGATTTTCGAGGTTGGCCGCATGAGCATGGTAATGAGCATTATAGTCGAGGGCGTCACCCGGAAATTAAGCGCGGAAGGCGTGGCCGGGGCGACCTATTACTATGAACCATATGTCATCTCATCGCCATCGCTCTCCCTGGCCTATGGCGACAGTGGCGGATACATCAAACCTCGATACGGCAATGTGGTTTTCAGCCCCGACCTGTTCACCGCAAAACCTGCTGACACACTGGCCGGGACGATCTACTGGCTCGATAGCGAGACGTTGGCGGCAACGGCACTTTTCACCGGGACTTTCGTCTTGCAATCCATCGGCCGCGACGAGGTGGTCTATTCGATCCGAGAGCATGAGTTTACCGCTAACATGCTCTCTCTGGGGGTGGACGAAAACGGTGATCCGGTTGACATCCCAATTGCCATGGGGACGATATCGACGGCGGCATGGAGGCCGTTTTTTCCGGCGCAGCGCTCAACCAATGGAGTTGCCGCGACGTTCTACAAAGGGGGCGGTTTTTTTTCTACTGGCCTCAAGGTTTTCGACGATTACAACGATGTAACCGCAGCGTGTGACGATTCGTCAGGAGACGCATACGGAGTTCTTGGATATGATCGCTCTACGTCTCCAGCTACGGTCTACATCGTCCCGGCAGCACAGGCAATCTCGACTCTCGCCCATCTTGCTGATTTCGTTGCTACGAAACTTGGAGTTACGGCATCGTACCCGGCTGCATTCTCCACGTATCCACTGGTCAAATTCGTAAAAACGAATAGGAAGGCCATTGATTTTCTGGATAAGGCTTGTGGGTTTTACGGGCAGGTTTTCACATTATCCGGAGACCTCACCACGCTGACATTCTACGACCGCGCCGCGGCGGATACATCGCCAATATCAATTGACTCGTTCGATTTTTTCGAGGCTCCAATCGGCGGGAAACGGTTGATACGCAACCTCTCGACCCGCTCGGAAAACGCGCGGCTACCGGAGCAGGACCCTATTGCGCTGACGTGGCACCTATCCGATAAAAGCTGGTACGCAAAAGTGGTCGGCGATGCTTACGGCGATGATATCGAGGTCGAGACATTTCTTGATTATCGGACAAAAAACTATTTCCGAAACACGAATGTTGCTCGACTGACCTCGCTTCTGGCTCTGTGGCAAAAAGCCTGGGCAACGGTGACGATGCCGATTGATGGGAATATCTACAACATCGGCAGAGACCTGATTGTTTACGACAATACGTTTTCCGTGCCACTGTCCACGACCATGAAAATACTCAATATTGATTACAATTTTGATCAGCAAACAGTGACCTATAAGGGACCGGCAACGACAGCATGAAACTGATATCGACATCAACGGCGACATCGGCCACGGCGACCAGTGAAAACGCGAACTGGCCAGCGGCAAACGTGCTTGAAACGGCTCTTAAAAAGTCATGGCGGGCGGCGAGTTCGTCGGTCATGTCGGCCATGGTATCGGTCGTGATGCAGGGGACGATGGATTCGGTTGCGATCATGGGGATTGCGGCTGACGCGCTGACTGTCTCGATCACTGATCCGAACGCGATTGCATGGGAGCCAGACACGGAATGGGAGGCCGGGACGGCATGGGCGACCAGCGGGTCAATTTCTCCACAGGAGATCCTGCTGGAGCCACTGGCAGGAACAACAGTGGCCAGCACTACCGGGTTGAGGGCTGCGGCGTGGTATGAGTTCCCAGAATTTACCGGAATCTGTGTACTGCGAATCACGGTTGCAAACACGACCGGGAGGCCGCTGACACTGTCCATCGGGGCTGTGTTTCCTGGGCTACGTAGTGAGTACTCGCACGCACGGTACGGGCTGACTGTCAATGCAATCGACTACTCGATTGAGCGCGAGATGGCAGCGGGTAATTTATACTATAAAGCCCGGTCGTTAGTGCGGGAATTTGCGTTTACATTGATGATTATCGAACAAACGATCTACGACGCGCTATGGAACATGTTGCGGAGCAAACGGCGTATCCCGATGCCTATGGTGCTGGTAGACGATTACGGCTCGCAATGGCTCATCATGGGCCGGATGCAGTCAATGCGCGGGACGATAGAATCATACCGATATACTCCGATTGACCTTGTAGTGAGAGAGGAAATTTAATGGGCATCATAGTTTACAAACGGGCGGCAAAAACTGGCGGCGCGGTTTCAGCTCTGGATGGTATCGACGGCACGGGGTTACTCGATGGCGATTACGCTTTTGTAATGGACGGCAGCACGATCACACCCTATCTGCTGGATGCAGACAGCGGGGCGGCTGATGACGGCGACAACACCATTGCTCCCGATCTCAACGCCGGAACGAAACGATGGTTGAAACACACGTTTGCGAGCCGCGCCCACGACCTACTCCACGTCCGGGACGAGAGAGCGGGCGGGACTGCCGGTGGCGGATCGTCGGCAGGAACGCAGACGAGGACGGTCCAGACGGTCAAAACGAACGAGATAACCGGGGCCAGTTTAGGAGCGTCCAACGACATCACTCTCCCGGCAGGGACATACGATATCGACATCAGGGCGACTGTCGGCGGGGCGGTGGGGCTGCATAAATTGCGGCTCTACAATACGACTACTGCAGCATACATCGCTACCAGTGAGGGGCTGAATGCAACGGCAACGGCGGCAGGGGCGGCAACACTCGTTACGACCCTGACGCTGGCTGCTCCATCAGTCATCGAAATCCGGCATTACACGCAGAACGCGGTGGCCACGCTCGGCCTCGGAGCGGCATGCAGCAACGGGCTTGAGGTCTATCTCGACGGAATTTTCAAGCGGCGGAAATACGCATAAACACGGAGGTAACACCATGCACGGAGCATTGATAGTAATTCTTTTAGCGGCAATGGCGAGCGGTTGCACAGCGAATATTCGCAACACAGATATCAATTTCGAAGCGGGCCGGGACATGAAGGTGGACGCTTCCGGCGCGTCGAATCTCACCGACACGGCGCAGACGGCAGACGGGGATTTCTCCGGGCTGATCGAGGCTGTGAAATCTTGGGCGGATAAAAATATCACGGATATCGTTGGGGTGCTCAGGGACGGGGCGGACGTGGTTGAGGAAACCATTGCCGAGCCTGAAGCGCTGGAAGACGCCGCGCAGGGTAACGTGGTGGAGGTGGAGTGATGCGCTGGCTGATCACAATACTTTTGGTCCTACTGCTGTCCTCCCCGGCGATGGCATCCCTTGAAACGTGCATCCGGGCATGCTTGGGTGATCCACTCCCTACCACTCCTACCACTCCCACGGTGCCGACCACTCCGACCGGCAGCAAAGTATTTCCCGGCCAGATCATCTTCGAGAATCAAAGCGATGTAGCCACTGGCGCCTACGCGGGCAAGGCACTGATCCTGTTCCCCTCTGCATGGTACGGGAAAATCCTGTCGGTCGGATTGAACGGCGAGACCGGCTACAAAGACGAGTACAAAGGGGCGCCGGTTTTCCGCTACACGAAGGAAGGCTCGGCATACGCAAGACCGCTGAAAATCGTCATCACAGCGGTCGGCGGGCAGGTGTACACGGCAACGACCGGGGCAGTATTTCCGGTAACTCCTGGCAACAATACCGAATCAGTGGGAACGAGCGGATGGGCGAACAATAACCGGGATCATTTCAGGATATCGAAGTCCGGCGCGTCCTACGGCAAGCACATCATACTGGAGTTCAGCAACGGCATGAAATATACGGTGCCGGATGGGTCGGTGCGTAAAGAGTGGCCAGACGGAACACTGTGGAAACCGAAATCCGATAACGACCCGAATCGTGCTGTAGTTCTGGGTCCACGTAACGTTCATATCACAGTCCTGACCGTGAGGTACTGAGATAATTGCTGGGGTCGTATGTCATCGGGCGGATTATCCTGAAACATTTCATATAGAGGCAATGATAGTGAGAGAAATTCATTTCAGCATAACACCAAAAAACGATATCCCAGCATTCGCTGGATATCTTAGCGGGACAGCCACAAAAACACCAGAAGCGAAAATTGTCGTAAACATTGAGGCTATGGTAAATTCCGCCGCTGACAAAGATAACGATATCTCATTCGATGAAATCTTTACAACATCCGTGGTCCACGAAATGCTCCATGCCGTCCAAGAGTTATATAAGAAAGAGTTTGACGAAGATGAGGTTGAGAACGTGCTTTATGAAGCGTCTGCGATCCACTACGGAGAAGAGACCGACGTTATACCTAACGATTGACTGATGAGGTAGCCAATGCGCGTAATAGTCGAATCCGAATTAACCGTAGGCGAGAAATTCGAGGGTAGACATTACGTGACTGATCCAAAGTGTGAGTGCGGAGGATGGTGCTTTTCATTCGACGAGACCGGGCTGACGGGGCAATGCCGGGATTATAAGCGGCTCTTAACAGGTGTTAAACTTTGCTGTAGGGATGGGAAATAAATGGCCGGATGGTGGCGGGAAAATCTGATCAAGGCGCTGGCCAGGGCGGGCGGATGGCGAGCAATCAGGGCGCGGCGGATTGAGATCGACGGAGGGGCGTGTCGGGCGTGCGGGAGAAAAGTCAACCTTCAGGTCCACCACATCCGTCCCTTTGCCATGCAACCGGCGCGAGAACTGGAGTTATCCAACCTCGTCACTCTCTGCGGGCGCTGCCACATCCTCCTGGGGCATCTCGATAACTGGAAATCCCGCAACGACAGTGTTCTCCCGGATGCGGATTACACCTTGCGGCGGATCACGGAGAGGCCATGAATTACGGAACTGTAACTTATTTCGGGGCAAAGATGATCGTTCCTGAATTTCTTATCCCGCTCTTCCCGGTCGATCTCCCGGCTGATCGTTGGCCGACGTTCTGCGGCGCGGGAGAGGGTGCGGGAGACCGCTGTATCCCTGATATAATCTGGGGTATCTCGATGTCTCCAGCCTGTTTTACCCACGATATTGATTGGGCGGTGACACCTGATACCATCGCCGAATTTGCCCGCGCAAACTGGCATTTCCTCCGCAACTGCCTTGCCCTGATCAACGCCTCCGACCTGTGGGCAATCCCCTGGTTTATGGCGAGGCTGCGGTGTCTCGCATATTTCGCCGGGGTGTCCACATTCGGCCTGTTCTCGTTCCTCACCAGCAAATCCATTCCGTTCGATTCATCCGACCCATTCAAGCACCCTGTAGTCCGTTCCCGGCTGAAACGGCTGGCACGGGCTGATATGGGGCTTGCCGACGAGATTGCAGCCAATGGGGGGTATGATGATCTGTCCTGAATTGTCCATCGCAACAGGGATGCCACTGTCCGCAGAATCGACGCGAGACCCATATTGCGATTGGCTTGCAGAATATTCGAGGATCAAATCAGACATCGATAAACCAGTCTGCACGGGGGAGTTGAGGATATTATGATTGAGCGCACGTTCGACCGCATTGAATCGTTCGATCCACGGAGCAGACAATTCCCGGTCGTTGAGCAATTCGAGGAACGTGAGTTGATCAGCAGAGTCTGGAATGTTGGTTCATGGCTTGATCAAGGTCGAGAGGGAGCGTGTGTGGCCTTCGGCATAACCCATGCGCTATTGGCAGAGCCGAAGCAGGGCGACAAGGAAATACTGACCGAAGAGTTCGCTCATGACGTTTATCAGAACGCAACAGAGAATGACGAGTTTCCGGGGAAAGCTCCTGAGCAGTCGGGCACATCGGTCAAGGCCGGGCTGGTCGAGGTCAAGAAGCGGGGGCTGATAAAATCGTTTCACTGGTCATTTCGGCTGCACGAGGCGTTGCTCGGTTTGGCATGGTACGGACCTGCTGTAATCGGCGTCAAGTGGACGAGAGACATGACAGAGCCGGACGAGTGGGGGTTCATCCATCCAACCGGGAGAGTCGTAGGCGGGCATTGTTGCCTCGTAAGCTCGATCAATATTCACCGGGAAACGGTCTGTATCCATAATTCATGGGGTGCGGATTGGGGAACGGACGGCAGGGCATGGCTGACCTGGGAAGATTTTGAATCGTTGCTTGAGGATGGCGGCGAATGCGCGTTTCTGGATAAGCCATGAGGTGCCCGGAGTGCGGGGCGAGACTGGCACGTCCGGGCGTATGCGATTGCTGTGGATGGATGGAGTGTTGAGGTTTCATAACCTGTCTGGAGGGCGGGAATGACGGAATTCAAGGGGATCGGCATGGTAGATGATTACGGCGAGCAACACGAAAGGCGTCACCGCAGTCTGACCGATGATGATGTAGAGGCTATCGCCGCTGCCGTGATCCGTCTTCAGCCGCACGCTTGCCGATTCTCAAACATCGCGCACGAGGATCTTGAGGCCAGTGTCAGGTTTCACAAAACCGTCAACGACCTTATGAGCGAGACTGGTTCAACGGTGCGGAAAACTCTGATCGTTGCCGGGATAGGCGGGCTGGTATCTCTGCTGATCCTTGGAGCGTATGCAAAACTAAAACAAGAATTGGGGATACAATGACACCAAATCTAAAAGCATTTTTGGACATGATAGCGCGGGCCGAAATCGGCAAGGAACTGCTGGCCAAATCCGACAACGGCTACAACATCGTCGTGGGGTCCAGGCCGTCAATGCCGATCTTGTTCGGGTCGTATCATGACCATCCGCGCCTAACCGTGGAGTATGCCAGGGGGAAGAAATCCACGGCGGCTGGCAGGTATCAAATCCTCATGCGGAATTACGACGCATACAAGCGGATACTCGGTCTCCCCGACTTTTCGCCGGCAAGCCAGGATGCAATTGCCATTCGTCTGATTGGTGAATGCGAGGCGATCAAGCTGATCGAAGCTGGTCAGATCGAGCGGGCAATCGCGAACTGTCGGTCACGGTGGGCGAGTTTTCCAGGGGCAGGGCAGGGTCAGAGAGAACACGAAATGGCGGCGCTGATCGCTGCATACACACAGGCTGGGGGCAACCTGGCGTAATTTGGAGAGGTAATCATGGCTGTAGGAACATGCACAGCAACACTCATGCGGGGATACGTTGACAATTCTTTGAACGCGCAACGGGCTTTCGAATTCGATTTCACGGCAAGCGCCACAGATGCCAGTTTCCCGGCAACTGGGACCACGGCTCAGTTCGGGCCGGTCGGAGCAATCATCGATGACATCGGGGTAATTTTCGACGGCACGACCGCGCCGAATACGCTGACAATCTCGATCACGGACGGATACGGGGCGGTGATTTACTCAGCGGCGAACCTGACTGCAACGCAGGTGCGGGGATTACTGACGCAGACGATCCCGGTCGTGAATGGATTTACCGTGACGTTGAGCGGCAACACGACAAATAGCGCGAAAGTCAAAATTATCGTTTATCTGGTGTAGGCATGGATTCTCGCAGAAGATTGCTCCTGTTCGGTCAGCAAAAGTGGATCATGGACATCCACAATGGCATCCTCAACCCGAACTTCACCTACACCGGAGGCCAGGCCATAGTCCCCGACGAGAACGGTATCCTCCGTCGCACACCAGCGGGGTATCCTGCTGTGGAAGGTGGGCGGTGGGCTGCTACGGTGGCTGAAGGTGCGCTGCTGGGGCCGGAGTTGATTACGGTTGAGGCTGACCGGACGTTCAGTAGTGATACTGGATGGTGGACTAAATCTGGGGCAGGTACAACGATATCAAACGGAATAGCTAATGTTGCCGCTGCCGAAACAACAATCTGGGGTCTGTATAAAGGATCGTTACTTGTGGCGGGAAGCAGATACAGGTTATTATATACCTTAGTTTCTGCCAATAACGGAGGAACAAGGATATTGCTCGGCACAGGCGGTGCCGCAACCCAGCGAACTATCCCTGGCACATACTCAGAAGAGGTGGTCTGTGCAGGGGACGGAAATTTAAGATTTTATGTATCCGCAATAGGTGCATCTTGGAGTATTGACAACATCTCAGTCCGCGAAGTAATCCCCCAGTGGCTCCCCCCAACCGCAGGCACTACCAGCAACATCAGTACCCGCAAGGGCATCCGCACGATCCAGACCGCTGACACCTTTGAGGGGATGCTGGTTGAACCTGCGATGACGAATAAGCTGACCTGCATGAAGTCGAATCCTACGGCTACCACGAACATCACCCTGACCGGAGATGGTGCGGCGGTGCTGTCGGTGGTGACTGATCCGGCTACTTATCTCTCAACAGCAGGGCTGGCTGATATCTGCACGACGAACAAGATTTACAAATGGGATAATTCGGCAGGGGTCGGAGCAGCCATTGCTGTACTTGGTGGGACAACTGGCAACATCAACGTCCACAGCTTTTCAATGTATATCATTGCTGCTGTGGGTGCGGGGACGGTCTATCTCAGGACGGATGCTGCGGATGCTGTAGCTATCCCAGCGACCTTCCAGCGACTGAAAAAGGAGAACGTCACTCCAGACACCACGGCAAGACAGGTAAGGATTGCCATTGATGCAGGGGCGATTGTCTACTTCATCCTACCCCAGTTAGAAGAGTCCGCTTTCTGCACCAGCATCATAGCACCAGCAGCCGACACAGCAGCCGCCCAGACACGGGCAGCGAGTGTGGTGAGTGCTAGTACCAGTGGGGTGTTCCCGAGTAGTGGGCAGGATTTTGCTATTTTTATGCGGGTGGTGCCGGAGGCTGGGGGGCAGAGCGGAAAAATTGCACTGGCTACAAACTCACTGAATAACAGTAGAGTGTTTATTGAGTTTAATGCTACAACGGTTCTTTTTAGCAAGGTACTATCTGGAGCCTTTTACTCTGTATCTGCCCTATATACTAATGTTGCTGGGACTCCAATATCTGTGATAGCAATGCAAACTCAACATGGCGAGACTATTAAGGTAAAACCTGAAGGTGGGGTATGGTCAGGGTGGCTGTTGAATAACTCGGCTGGTGCTAAACTTGCGAGCATAATATCACCCACATATCAGATAGGTGCCTATAATAGTAACCTACAATTCGCAGCCAACTACCCCATAACCTCCATCATCGCCATGCCTCCCAAGGCCACACTAGCAGAGTACCAGACGTGGATTGAGGATGAGCTTACACTGAGGGGGCTGATATGAGCTATCTGGATAACATGCGAACAGTGATCCTCCGCATCAAGACCACGAAAGAGAAGGTCAAGGATGCTGAGTTGGGCCTCAAGAACGCAAAGTACTTCGAGGATAAGATCAACAAGGATGCTGAGAGGGATGAAGACCTCTTCAAGCATAACTGTACGAGGGTTCAGGAAGGATACATCCGTGTGCCATTCGATCTTGAATCCATCGGGAAGCTGAAGCTCTACCTGAAGGATACCATCTCCGAGAACTTTGAGTTGGTCTTGGTGGAAGAGAATGGGCAGACGGAGTTTATGCTGCCCAGTGGGGAAGAACTATTAGGATACATGGTCGGGTATCCAGTTTACACACCAACTATTGAGGAGTGATATGAAAAGATTATTGATCACACTGCTGCTGTGCCTGTGTCCTGTAGCGGCTATGGCTGCGCCTGGATGGGACAGAACAATAGAAGTCGAGTGGGAGTACACGGCACCAACTGACCTGATTGTGACCGGGTTTAAACTTTATCAGGAAGGCTTGCCGACCTGTGAGTGGAGCGTCCCGATTGTCAGAATTGGCACTTGTGACGTTATCCTGACCGCGAAGATAACCAAGTACACCCTGGCTGCGCTATTCAATGACGGCAACGAATCTCCACGGTCAGATCCGTACCTGTTTATCGACTGGGGTCCGAAGCCGAGGATCATTCGGCTTGAATCGAGATGAGAGATGCCCGCCACGCCTCTCAACGAAGCGCACCCAGGCGGGCCACTTCTTGCAATCGTGGTAATGCAGTGATATAATGTAATCTCTTGCTCCGATCTCCGGGTGTTCCGGCGATCAACCCCGAAATGGCCATTCAGCGAATCAAGGTGTCGCTGTGTGGCCATTTTTGTGTGCTGAATTATTTTTGCTTGGTTATAGAAATAGTGCTTGCAATATATATGTGGGGTGGTATTCTTTAATCAAAGGATGAGGCAATAAAGCCAATCCGAAACCTACTCCCAGGAGGGAATTATGAAAGCTCAGGCTTCTATCCTTGTCGGTCGAATCTCCGGTTCCTCAATTCAGAAGGTCTGTGTTGGTTCCCTGTACGCAATCGGCGCTACCTTCCCGCTGGCTGATGGCATGACGCCTGCCGAGCATGAGCAGATCAGCCGCGCTGCTCGGTTCCTTCACGATGACAAGGCGGCAAGGTCCGCTGACCTTGAATGCGGATACAGGGTCAGTTTGTTCTAGGAAAAGTAAGCCATCCGGGGATACTAGGATGGCTTTTTTGGTGACGATATGAAATCAGGCAGAGGCGGCGAACGGGCGGGCGCAGGTAGGCCCGCCACGGGGCGGAAAGAGCGGATCACCGTCAATATCGAGGCTGGGAATCTGGAGTGGCTGAAGGCTCAGAAGTCGAGTTACAGCCGGGTTATTAATGGGTTGATTGATCGGGAGAGGGAGAAATAATGCCATTTAAGAAGGAATGCGAACATTTTGGGATCGACCCCGCCATTGTGCGTAGGTTCGAGGTCAGGATAGAGCGATTATTGCGAGATATGGATAGAGAAGGACTATCCCTGTTCTGTGGGTCCAGTGGATCGATACGGGCAAACGATATGGACATCAGTGGGAGGCTACTGGTAGTCGGGTCTTTCTATGGCAAGAATCACGATGGGGGAGATGGCGGATTTAGCGGTGATGGCGACGGGTTTCTTCGTGGAGAATGAAGCCCTGTGTGCTGGTAACAGTTACCAAAAACGATATTTTTTCATGTGTTTTTCCGGCATGTTGATACTGGTAACAGTCGCCGTATATCAGATTAACCGCCCCATTGCTATCCCTCTGTATACCTACAGTGTACAGATAATATCTGTACTGTCAAATTATTTTTACATTACTCTAAATACGCAATGTACCGTAATAATAATTATACAGGTAGAGATTAAATCTTTACATGTGCGTGATATGAGTGATTTATTTGTTGACGGGTACAGATAAATAATTTATCACTATCACCATTGGAGCATGAAAAAATCATTACCTGATAAATCATGATAGAGGTCGAGGTACAGATGAAACAGATTGATGCAGCGAATGCACTGGGTGTCACCAAAGACCATTTCAATGCCGTCATCTGCGGTCGAGCGGATGCCGGGAAAAAGTTGGCAGTAAAGGCCGCTGGGCTGATCGGCGGCACGGTCGAGGTGTGGATGCTGGAGAAGTATCGCAAGTCGCGCCGGAAGGTGGCGGACAAGTTTTTCAAGGTGCGGGCAAGGAGGGCTGCGTAATGGGACGGGTAAGCCAAGAGACAATAGACAAACTCAATGCCTTTATTGACTCCTTGCCGGTTTATAGCGCAGAGCAAAGGATCGAAAACGCTGTTAAAGGATGCTGGGGGCAAAGATACTTCGGGTCTGGAGGAGAAGCATATCTGTATGTCGCATCATGCCCTGCATTCCCCAGACTATTAAAAATCGGCATTACCAGTTGCAGCCCACAATCAAGATGTAGCTCTTTGCATGGGTCTGGTCCTCATAGATTTTCTCTTGTAGCGGCATGGCAATTCCCTGACAACGCGCCAATGCGTCAGATTGAGAAAATTGTATTTTCGCATATTTCCCACCATCACCATAGCGGAGAGTTCTTCCGTGGAACGTGTTTTTCCGAATTGGTTCAACTCCTGAACAATACAAAAACCAACAAGATAGCGAGGTGCATGTAATGGCGTGGACTGATCAGTGCAAAATATCTGCAATACAGACCATTGATAAGGTGGCCTCAGACATGAATGTCTCCGTCCTGAGGGCAATAAAAGAGGTCAGCAAAGAGGCTGACATCCCTTCTGAGACGCTGCAAAAATGGTACTACCCAAGGCAAAAAAGTCAGGCCAAAAATGGCCTAACTAAACCAAACACAGATGAACAAAATGAACAGATAAAACAACCTGAAAAAGCAGAAGATGCCGACTCAACAGAAGAACAATCAACTGGAACCAAGAAGGAGGTGTCGAATAAGGTGGGGATGCCGAGAAGGAGAGACGAGCAAACGATATATCTGAAGGAGATTTCGAAGGTGTCGCATGAGTTCGATGCCGCATGGAAACAAATGCTTGCAGCAATCAACAACGCCAAGGCAGAGGGCTGGATTTCCACCACGAAAGCCGCAGCCCTCAGTCACTTGGAGTCACTAACAGCGATTGTCGAAAACTAATAGGAGAATACAGAATGTTTACTATCACGTCAACCACAAACACCGTTATCACCCCTGAAATGGCAAGCGACCTGTTATCCAAAAACAACTACATGAGCCAGAGAAACCTTAACAAAAGCCATGTTGTTATGCTGAGAAGGGCTATTGAATCAGGCGATTTCCACATTGGAAGTGTCTGTGTTGCAAGAGATGAGAACGGTGACGAATTTCTCATGAATGGTCAGCACCAACTCAATGCAGTTCTTCTGTCAGGCGTTCCGATAAAGGCCACGGTAATTGAAGCTCATTGCCCAACCAGGGCCGATCTGTCAAGGCTGTTTGCTCAATTTGATGTTGGAAGAAATAGAAGCCTAACCGATATCGTCACCGCTGAAGTTGGCTCTGCAAGTGTCAAATGGCACTGGCGCACAGGCTCGCTCGTCGCGGCATCTTTGAATATCCTTCTGGATAACAAAAACCAAAGCAGATACGAGAAGGCAGCGAATGTAACTCGCCATATCCCTGTTGGGAATTTCGTCAATCAGTTTATGGACGAAAGCACTAAGCACATCTGGAAGGCCCCTGTCATAGCGGCAATGATCAAAACATATTGGAAAGACAGGGAGGTGGCAAAAGATTTTTGGAATGGCGTTGCTTACGGTGAAATGCTGAAGTCAACAGACGCCAGAATGGTCCTCCGCGAATACCTAATTAGCATTAAAAACCAGAAGTCTGCTGCACAATCCAGAAAAGAGATAATAGCAAAGTGCGTTACCGCGTGGAACGCTTATCGGTGCGGCAAAAAAACGTCTCTGAAATACTTTGCAGACAGACCAATTCCAGCCGCAATCTAACAACAATGTCAGCCGAACCCCAAATAGACCCCATGGCAGTCCGCCGAACAATAGCAGGACTCGACCGTATCATCCGCGACCTGCTGCTGGAACGTGAGGCGTTGGCGGCGAAATTACCACGGGACAAACGGCGGCGCGGCGATGCAACGACGATGCCGACGCTGGACGAAATTAGGAGGGGGAAGAGATGAACAAAGACCTGATAGTGCTGGCAACGGCAGCAATCCTGATCGTCTTACTGATCCTCGTCTGCCGGTTGACATCGCTGCCGGAAATTCTGGACGGCGAGACGGTGGAGCAGATTCGGGAAATCGAATTGAACCATAACAAACTGGAGGTGCGGAATGAAAATCGAAATTAAATCAATCTTTGGCTCGCTGTTGTTTGAATTCGAGGCCAATAGTTTGAAAGAGGCTGTGGTTGGTGCAGCTAGCATCCATGCCGATCTCAGGGATGCTAATCTCAGTGGTGCCAATCTCAGGGATGCCAATCTCAGTGGTGCCGATCTCAGTGATGCCGATCTCAGGGGTGCCAATCTCAGTGGTGCCGATCTCAGTGGTGCCGATCTCAGGGATGCCAATCTCAGGGGTGCCAATCTCAGTGGTGCCTATCTCAGTGGTGCCGA
>Ga0209319_1000980_pt1 | contig 27283 bp, 21 predicted proteins | sample RifGroE2_FD_184000 | JGI IMG/M metagenome (GOLD analysis project Ga0209319, IMG submission 184000) | Groundwater microbial communities from Rifle, Colorado - Groundwater E2 (SPAdes) (version 2) | ecosystem: Environmental > Aquatic > Deep subsurface > Groundwater | place: Rifle, Colorado, United...
GCCAAACGTTGGCGTAATTCTAAAGGTATTTCTATTTGACGCTTACCAAGTCCACGCTCCACATCGCTCAATGCTAGATCAATTATGGAAAGTATTTCGGCAACGGAAAGTGGTTTTAAAACATAAACCCGAGTTCGTGAGAGTAAAGCACTATTAAGTTCAAAAGAGGGATTTTCAGTAGTTGCGCCAATTAAGGTTAAAGTTCCATCTTCAACATACGGTAAAAAAGCATCTTGTTGGGATTTATTAAAACGATGCACTTCATCAACAAATAACACAGTTGCCTGACCATTTATCTTACGTGCTTCTTGTGCCCGAACTACGATTTCACGAATATCCTTTACTCCAGCCAAAACCGCTGACAACGTTTCAAAACGAGCCTTGGTACTAGCTGCCAACAATTTTGCCAAAGTAGTTTTACCAGTTCCAGGCGGTCCCCATAAAACCATCGAGTGCGCAATTTTATTCTCAATCGCCTGACGCAACGGACGCCCCCTGCTCAGCAAATGGCTTTGCCCAAAAAACTCATCAACCGTACAAGGACGCATGCGCGCGGCAAGTGGTTGCAAAGTAGTGCAATCCGTGTTGTTTAATAAAACCATTTAACGTCCGCTCTTATTATCAAGAACACTGTGTGAATTGGGCATATACTCTTCGCATTTTGGTTTTCCGCGTTGTTGGCTTTCTCGCTCGTTGCCGCCTAGCGGAAAATCCAAACTGCTCGAGTCTATTTGTGCTAACCCTGGAAATCTGTTTTCGTTTAGTATATTACGCTGAACTTTATCAGCCTGCTGTTTTTCCCACATGGAAGAAAACCGTGGAAAAGTAATTCGTCGCAACTGGCTAGGTAAAACGATGGTATCAAAAGAAAAAAACGACCTAGTTTTTGGTGCCGATGGCGTTGCAACAGCATTGAAACAAGGACTGTTCGTTACCGGTAAAGACTGCGGAAATAATGGCGATGATGTCTCCAGCCTGTCAACCAACCCTGACGCTTGCGCTTTAGGGTGCACATGTAAAAATAATGGTGATGTCTTTACTTTACTTTGCTGCAAATTATTTAACGGAATGTTATCTATCAACCCTAATGGTCTTCTGAGTGAAACGGGTGAAACGCACAGGGGTGGCGGAGAAGGTAAAAAGTTATTACCCATTTGCCGTGCAATATCACGTAAAGGATGACGCACCATCGGAGAACCTGAGAAATAAAATGGCTGTGGCTGCAGTAGCGATGTTTTAGGTAAACGGTCTACTTCGGTAGAAGAACTAGGCAAAACAGTTGGCATAGCTGTCTTTTTTAATTGTGGCGAACGCCCCATTGCCGGTGACAACAATGATATTGCCGGTAGCACAAATGAACTACCCAACCATGGCAATCTACCAGTGTCGTCCCTAACCCTAACATTATGTGTAAATACTTGATCAATAGTTAGTTTATCTATACTTTCTGGATTAAATTGCCGCAACGCATACAAAGTTCTCTCGCCTGTTACTACTTTTCTTTTGCTTTGTGCATCCGCTTGGAAAATTTTCTCCTGATTTACATCATGAAAACCAAAACATAAACGCAATAATGAACGATTGGTAGAAAAAAGCTCTTGAAAGCGAAAACCTTTATACGTAAATATAAAGCGAGCCGTCAATTTATCGGAGGAATCTAAATCAGGCAAAATAAAATCTTGCAAACAATCAGGTGAATTTAAATTTATAGTGCTTTTTATACATATACCACTATAAGTCGCATCAAAAAAAACATGTTTGTTCGATGGATTATAATACAAATCAAGATGGAGTTTTTTACGAATTAAATAATCAACTCCAGAAACAAGCGAGCATAGTATAGCGTTATAAAAAACCGATGCTAATCCTTGATGATACCCATAACCTTGCCACCTGCTATTTCTGGAATTAAGCAGTAACGCTAATAGCTCATCCGATAATTGTAAATTACTTTTTAAATATTCAGGAAATTCTTCTTCTGATCCTACATATTTATTTCCATTTATAGACACTGTGTCACAATCACCAAATAAAGCTCCTCGCACCATCACATCGTTTGACACTGGATAATAGCAATCCTTCTCAACCAAAGTAAGAAGAGGATGATCTTCATTGATTTTAAGCCCCCCTTTAATTGCGACAATATAATCTGCAAGTTTTTTTATTCCCTTAGCATTGATAACATATTGCTCTTTTTGTGATGGGACTTGAGCTGAATGCAACATAATTCCCCTAAAATTATATTTTATCTTTTAAACATCCAGGATCTTTTATCCATCTCAGCTTCGCACTCTGCATAACTGACTTTTCGCACGAGAGGAATAACAGCCGCTTTACCACCGGATGTCACCGCCGCTCCAAAGTGAGTGCCTTTGTCAAGGCAAGCTACCAATTCCTCAGCAGACATAGCTTTATCCGAACAACCAAAAGCTTTTCCATATTTACCTAAAAACGAAGAAATTCCATTTGGGTCTGTTGCCAGCAAATCTCCATATATATAAGCATTTTCTACTCCCGTGCCACTATCAAAACATGCTAACACTGATCCATCCTCTCGAGGATTAAAAAACATTATAGGACTATTTTGAGTACCAGAAATGGCAGCGTGACGATTCCCATACACACTGGCAACAAAAGAAAATAAAAGCAAAGTCATCACAAAAGGATGTTGTGAAAGACGATCCCAATGAAATGTCGACAAACCAACTTCTCTAGCACTGCCACCTTTGGCTAACAAATCAGCATGTATGTTTTGAACTCTCTTAACTGTTTTTTGAGATTTTCTATCAAGATGATAGTTTAAGTTTTTTTGCTTTTTGTGCCCCATAACATATACCTCTAATTTATTTTGCTTAAAATAACACAGTAACCTAATCTCACCTTAATGATATTAAGATCATTTAGCTACACTACTAACTTTAATAAAGTAAAATTTAACCACTCATCTGTCAACAAGATTCACTGTTTAGCCTTCCCAAGCCGCAAAATAGCAAAAACCATAGCTCCAAGAACTACCATACCTGTAACAGCCATCGAAAAACGAAAACCATTGCTGTAAGCCAAAACTGCTATGGAATGAATTTGCTCATGCAAATAATTGGGTAAGGGCATCAATGCTTTTTGCGCTGCATTGGTACTCATTAAAATATCGGTAACCGAAAAATCGTGTAAAAATTTATACTTAATATCCAGTGTATCAATATAGCTCGTGAAATTGTATTGACTGACACGATTAATAATAACACCAATTACGGCAACCGCCAAAGTCCCTGATATTTGTCGCACCTGGTTTATCACTCCCGAGGCAATACCGCGTTTGTTTTTAGTGATGCTGGAAAGCGCTGTAGTTAATGCAGGATTTAAAGCCAAAGGCATACCCATACCAAACAAAAGCAAACCCGTCACAAGCAGTGGATAACTATTGCTGCGAATAAAAAACACTAACCAAAAAAGACTAAGCGTAGCCAAAATTGTGCCTAAAACAATCGGAACACGCGCACCATATTTTGTCAACATACGCCCTGCAATTGGTGCCATAAACATAACCGGGAAAGTCGTCGGCACAATTAACAAACTCGCATGTAAAGGTGAATAGCCTGAAACCATTTGAAATAGAATAATCATAAAAATTCTGCTTATAATACCAAACTGCATACAAGCCATGATTATGATACAAACAGCATAACTCCTTTGTTTAAAAATACTAAAATCCACCAGTGGAGTTTTCTTCTGGTGTTTATTGAAAAAAGCAAAAGCACAATAACCTAAAATAGCTAAAATGGTTAAAGACAAAATAAAGGGTGATTTCCAACCAAAACGAGTGCTTTCCATAAGCGCGGTAACCAAAGCGGTATTAGCCAAGCCTAAGGCTACAAAACTCCGCCAATCAAAAGAATTATTTTTCTTATTTTGTTTTTCCAGGTTTTTTGGTTCCCCCTTGCGCAAACTAAAATTCGCAATAAAAAGACTCACACAAACCAAGGGTATGTTTAACCAAAAAATATAGCGCCAACTTAAATATTGCGTAAAAAAACCGCCCAGAACAGGTCCTAAAACTAGAAAAATCGACGCACTTCCTGTGTAAATTCCCATTGCCGAACCAACCTGGCGGCTAGGGAAAGCATTGATAATATTCACTGAGGTTGCAGGCAAAAGAATAGCGCTAAAAACACCCTGTAAAAAACGCCCCATAATAAGCAGCGTTATATTAGGTGCAGCCCCACAAAGCGCTGAAGCAGCAAAAAAACCAATTGTACCAATCAAAAATGAACGCCGCGCCCCCCAGATATCACTAAGACGCCCTCCGGCAGTAATTAAAACCGCCGTCGACAAAAGCATGGCATTAATTACCCATTCTTCAGCAACATCGGAAGCACCAAAGGTAAGCTTCAGTTGTGGCAACATTACCGAAACTGCCGTTTGGTCAATATAAAGCATAGAAAGACAGGTTGATATGCCGATCAATATCCACCATTTACGTTTGGCAATTCTGGTAATAAGTTGGACTTTATTCATGTTTTTGTAGCCGCAAGCTTTAGCTCGCGTGTTAAATGTTACCCATAAACATAGGCTAAAAGCAAAGATATGCAAAATAAACTACTATATAAATCAATATATTAGAAAATGACTTGTTATTTTTCAATAAATCAAATGCTCTAATCTAAAAACCACAACTTAGTCTTATCAAAATAAAAAATCAAACAACTTTGCGCATAAATGTCTAAACCATTACCTTCTTAAGCATTTCTATAACTAATTTAAGCAAAAACCAAACTATTTTCAGATTAACATAAGAAATAGCTTGTACTTTATCCGTTTCAATTACAAAACCCAATTACTAATTAATTACGAGATATATATTTATGTTGCAAAAACCAAACTTAAGTCTTCCCCAATTTTTCATAACAAATCCAACAGCAAATGCCTCTCCAGAAATAGCTGTAGATCAGTCAACCGCGGTTGCAGATTTAGCATATCAAGAATTAAGTTTTATCAGAAATTTTTTCACGATTCATTATCATGATTCAAACACTACTGAACAACAAGTCTTATCAGACAAATTAACCCCAAACTTGCTCGAGAAAATACTTGTTTCCAATACAAGCAAAAATAACTCATTATTTAATGAGGTCGATCAAGCTATGGAATTTAACGATATATCAATTATTAGCGCAAATCGCATATTTATAACTGCATTGTTGGTGTCAGTAAAAGACTGGTCAGAAGATTTTTATAATATTTTTAGTAAATTACTCAATATGCTAAAGATACAAAAACCAGAAGAAATTTTATTAGTTCCAAACTCAGCGAACGGTTTAATGGAACCATATTATAGCCAAAATTTGATAGCTCAATTTTCTTTGTTAAATTATAACTATAAATTTTTTATAAATAACACACAAAATGAACCAATAGAAAAAATAGATTTTCAAACCCTCAAACAGGAATTCCCTAAAGAATTTCATCTTTCAGAACAAGATGTTGTAGCTGTTATAAACGCCATCGATAGACAACCAACTATTACAACAATTCCAAGTTTTTTCCGATCAATAAAAAATACTAATCAATTCAGTCATCGCCATCACCTTGATTCACCTAAACTTAATAGAAAATCGGTGAAAGAAATCACCAATCAACTACAAAAAAATGCCGCATACACTCATCATCGCAAACTTTCACCAAAGACTTTTAACCAACAGTTACAGGAAACTGGAAAAGAGTTCAAAAGAACTCGAATCGTCTCACCAGGTAAGTAAATAAAAATATTGCTTAACGTATATCCGTGTTATCATAAAGGTCGGTGCGCAGTAATAAATCCTGCGCAGCTACCTAACACAAAACAGCTTCAAGCCAAGTAATTACTGGCTCTAATTGTTCGGCAAATTGCCAAGGCGGATTAATAATCGCCATACCACAACGCTTAAGATGAGTATCGGCAGTGGCTACTTTACCAATAGAAAACTCCGTCAACAAAACATTTTGGAAGCCAAGAAAAGACAATTCCTGCTGAAAATCCCGAATCGGCAAATTGTCTTTAATTGGATACCAAACGGCATAAATTCCATGCGGAAAACGCTCGAGTCCATCTTTTAGTGCTGCAATAATGTTGTTAAAATCATTTGGATCTTCAAACGCCGGATCCATCAAAATTAACCCCCTACCCTGTTTTGGCGGTAAAAAAGCCTTCATGCTCTGATAGCCATTAGCATGATGTACCGCGATCCGCTTATCTTGTGCAAATTCTTGTTTTAATAACTTCACATCCTCTTGATGTAATTCAACCAAAATCATCCGATCCTGCGGGCGTAACAAAGCTTGCACTATAGCTGGTGAACCAGGGTAGCAATGTAAAGTATTTTCAGATTCTGCTATTTTTTTTGCATCCTGATGATTTTGCGCACGCACCAAATCGACATAAGTTTTAATCACATCTGGCGCATTGGCTAAATCAGGAAAGCCATATACAACTGAAATACCAGCTTGATATTCTCCTGTTTTTTGCGCCATAGCAGATGTTACATCATAGCGCCCAATACCAGCGTGCGTATCCAGAAAAACAAAAGGCTTGTCTTTTTTACAAAGCGTCTGCACCAACATGATTAAAACGCAATGTTTAAACACATCAGCAAAATTTCCCGCGTGATATATGTGATGATATTGCATTAAAAAGTTATATTAGACCTTTGACAATATTGCAACAAAAAAATCCGCCTCATCGCTTAATTAATCCTTAATTAATTCTCCATCCATATCTTGTTACTTGCTGCTATTTTATATATTATATTGCTTTATAATTTAGCATTTTATATACAGAAAATTTTTATGATCAAAACACCAAAATCTACTGATAGCAAAACCATCCTTTCTCTTGAATCTGATGACGCTACTGTTAAGAAAATATCCCAGCCACCAAAAACACAAAAAGAGAAATATGCAACACTTTTTCCACGTAAAAACGCCACAGACAAATTACAAACCACAATAAATAACGACGAATTAGCAACAAGAATCCAATTAGATTCCACCACTCCTTCCAGCTCTGTAATAACTGAAGAAGAAAATTTCTCAGACACGCCAGATTCAGACGCATTAAAACGATATGCAGCACTTTTCCCACACAAAAACACCACTGACAAACCAAGAACTATAATCAATAACGATGATAAATCAGCAACAAGAATAGAGTTAAATTCAACTATTTCCTCTATCTCAAAACCAACTGAAGAAGAAAATTTCTCAGACACTCCAAACCAGGAGGAATTAAAAAGATATGCGAAACTTTTTCCACATAAAAACAAACCAACCCCCATCTCTTCCACAACACCAACAACCAGCCTTAACAACAAAGCAAATACCACTACAAAAAAATTAACTATTTTTCATAGATTAAATGAATTCAGGGAAAAAGGAGATATTTTTTACAAAAACATGAATGCTCTGCACAATGTTTTACAAAAATTTGTCACTGAAAATATCATCAAAAATCCTGTTTTAAAAAACCAACTACAAGAAAAATTAGCAACCATGTTTGTTTTTTTACCTTTTGCGGAAAAAATGTGGGGTAAAAAACATGAACTTAATCCAAATGATTTTCTTGTACACAATCCAAATTTTCCGGTTATTAGAGCTGCAGTTGATGATTTTTCCAATCTTTTCGAACAACCAAGTTTTGTTAATTTCATGTATGACCTAGTTACTTACGCCAAAAACTTTAAAGAACTGGCAGATATAATTGCCAAAATTGAATTGTCACCACAAGCTGTAGCTATTTTGTCCAATTGTGCAAAAAATAGCAGTATCCAAGTTATGGAAAGCAATGATCAAACGACAGTTTTGACAGATAGAACTAATACCAATTCACCCAGAGATTGGTTTGCCAATATAACTAACTTTCCTATTAAATTTCAAACCAACCATACCGATCTGGTAGAAGGTGTAGCAAAAGATGTCAAAGCTATAGGACAACCACTACAAGATTATGTGTCGCGTACACATATAAATGCCATTAAAATTCGTTTTATTACCTTAGTTACGCAGCAATCTTCTATTGGTAAAGAAATGCACCCTGGTTTCTACACCTGGTTAGATAACAATTTAATGAAAATTCCACGGCCAACTTTGGAGGCAATTTTTAGACAAATCAGAACTGATGTCTCTAAATTCGGTGAAATCTTCAAACCAGGAACAAGCAGTAAAAATATTGTAAAACAATTACAGTCTATCGGTATCTCTCTCTCAGAAACTGAAGTTAAAAATATAAAGCAAACTTGGTTCAAGACCGAACTAGAAAAAATACCCAATAAAAATCTTGCTAATTTATTATTATCAAGACTTAACAATGGGGAAATTAAACATAAAGAAGAAGGCATTTTAAGTAAAATTTTCGGAATTCCTCATCGTCATACAATAGATATTGTTAGAGACATAAAAAAAAATACTACAGGTAATGTTATAGACCGCAATTTATTAAATCCTTTACTAAAGGAGCTTGGAGTAGAAAATTTAACAAAAGAAGATATAGGTAAAATATACACACAAGCGCCGCCTATAGGGGAAATGAATGTCCTAAAAGAATTTTGGATAGTTAATCATAACTTTTATGAAAACAAAAAAAATCTTTGTGACGCATTGCATGAACTGCTAAATACGAATACCTTACCCCAAAAAGATAAAGTACAAGTCAGATCTTTTTTATCTTCAATTGAACAAATTTTACCACAAACAAAAAAATTCTTTGGCGACTTGGCTTCCAGATTAGCGGAACCACCCTCCGAAGGCGCAAAGAATATTTGCAATATCTTTAGCGGAAAAGAATTTATCCAATACGGTGCTTTAATAAAAAGTTATGCTGAAAAACTTCCTGAATTGGAGAAACTGATCAAGGAATTGAATTTGTCACCAAAAGCAGACATAATCTTGACGAAATACAAAGAAAAAGTCACCTATGCAGGAAATAGTAAATCTTGGTTTCAATCAGAAATTATTAGTATAGTACAAAACTTACCACGTTCTCAGCTTTTATTGAATGAAATAACAAAAGCGAAAAACATCCCCTTATCTAGCGAAGAAATAAATAAATTATCAGCAAGTAAACTGCTTTGTAGCATAATCAATAGCATAAATAATGGTAAATTTACGCTTGAGCCACATTTTCAAGATTGGCTATTCAAAGAAGAAAATACCCTCAAAGTATTCAAAGCTGGCTGCTCTACTTTAGAGGCAAATTTAAAACCTGACCAGGTTACTCTTTTATTGAAAAATAAAATTCAAACCATCAATGAATTATTAACTGGCAAAATTTCTATAACAACTCACAAAGAACATTTACAACTATTCAATGAGCTTGGCATAAACCAAGATAATATAACACAGATGTTTACTACTGCACCAACAGCATCACGGCAAAGTACTGCAGGATTTGCTGCCGTAACTGGCGCAACAGTCGGGTTTATGCTTGGAGGTCCTGTTGGGGCTATTTTATTGAGTTTAGGTGGCGCTGTTGCCGGAGCTGCTGCTGAAAAAGTCGCCAATTTCCTAGATGCAAGAAAAAGATCAAATGAAGAACATGATGCCGCTGCCACTATCCCTGTGAACGCCAAGCCACAAGACATTTCTCTTAGTACAAAAGCTATACAAGCCAGAGGAGGCGGTGGTTTGTTTAGTGCCACCCCAACCCAACCTGCAACCAAGGCAGCCGCCGACTATAATCCTGGACGCGATTTTCCAGATTTACCGCCTCGAGCAACAACACCTTCAGCAGATACGGTAATAGAAAAAGATGATTCGCCTCCTCGCCTTGGAATGTAGCTAAATGTTTGCCTTGCGCCGCATTTGAATTAAAACGCGGGAACGTAAACGTGCCAAACTTCCAGCTGTTAAAGGTTTGCGCTCATCGTCATAAATATCACCACCCAAATCTTCGACAAGCAACTTGGCGGTATCAATCATGGTATTTAAAACATTAAGAGGATCATCGTGTCCATTGACTTCCATAAAAACAATCAAACCAGGACAACTAAAAGCACCAACATCGTTAAGATCAAAAGTACCAGGCTGAACCGCCTGCGCTAAACTAAACAAAACCTCACCAGTTCCATCTAAATTTTCATGGCGATGAAAAATACTCATATCACCGTAACGAAAACCCGCAGCTAAAAGAACTTGTAGCAAATCGTAACCAGCATAAAGCTGTCCTTTTTTGGCTAAAATAGTCAAAGAAATAATTTCGCGAGGAAGATTTGTTTCCTGAACTTTCTTTGGAGATGATGTTATTTGTTCAACAGGAGCAGTAGTTTTAGGTCCATGATTTTTTCTAGCGAAAACAATTGGTTCTTTTTCCGCAGCTGGTATTTTATCAACAATCTCAATGGTTCTGGAAACGACCCTAACTTCACCAATATCATCAAAATCATTCCCCTCGTTGGTCAACAAATCATCTTCAGCAAAAGGTGGTTGCGACAAATCATCATGCCGTCCAACTTCCAAGCTACTTTCCAAATCAACACATAAAACTGGTTCCTTTTTCACTAACCGTTTTTTTTGTTGTTGTTTTTGTAAAAAAAATATTAATCGAGCAATGATAACCAAGGCAACAATTAACAAAACAATTTGTGCTATAGTCAATAACATTTCCCACTCCAATTTTTGGACTTAAAATTCATTGTTTTAAATAAATAATTCATTATAAGTAATTTATAATCATTCAGCAAATAGACAACCACTAGGGAAAGTCTCTACAATTGGAAAAATATTATTTTTTAAAAAATTCGTAACTTCTCAAAAACCACAGGCGAATCACAAACATAACGTAGCCGCAAGTTTTAACTTGCGTATTAGATATCGCGCATCTACATGATTTGACGCAGGCTAAAGACCCGCGGCTACGTAAACATAATTATAATGCCCTAACTTTTTGAGATATTACTGATTTTAAGAATAACATATTGATTTATATAGCAATTTAATTTACATAAAAAATCGCTTTATATGCCATTTAGTAATAATTTCATATAAAAACATTGCAAAGCGATTCCTTCATTCTTTAATTCGTTCATTCCCCTCACTCTGCCATTTTCATCGCCTCGGCAATATCAACCGCAACAACACGCGATACCCCTGGTTCATGCATAGTAACACCAAGTAATTGATCCGCCATTTCCATCGTTAATTTATTGTGACTAATATAAAGAAACTGTATCGTCGCTGACATCTCTTTAACCAAACGACAAAAACGCCCCACATTTTCATCATCAAAAGGAGCATCAACTTCATCCAGCAAACAAAACGGTGCCGGATTGATTTGAAAGATGGAAAAAATCAAAGCGATAGCCGTTAAAGCTTTTTCGCCACCTGAAAGTATATGCACACTAGAGTTGCGTTTCCCTGGTGGTTGCGCCATTAAAGTAACACCAGCTTCTAAAAGATTATCGCCAGTCAATTGTAACGAAGCTTTACCACCACCAAAAATCTTCGGAAATAAATTTTGCAGATTCGCATTAACTTGCGTATAAATTGTCTGAAACTTTTCCTTACTCTCTTCATCAATTTTCTTCATTGCCCCATCAAGAGTTTCTAGGGCGGCCAATAAATCAGCATTTTGTTTATCCAAATAATCCTGCCGTTCCTTTTGGTGATTATATTCATCAATTGCCGCTAGATTAATCGCCCCTAAACGTTCTATACGCTTGGCAATATTAGCTAATTTTTCTTGATAATTTTCAGGATGAATAGTTCCCTGCTCCATTTCTGAGAATAATCCGGATAAAATCTCCTCCAACTCTAAACCAATCTCATTGATTTGCTCAAGGTAACCAGTGCCACGTACCTCCAATCCCTGTTTAGCAATACGCAACTTTTCCAGTTGTGCGCGAATGTTTCCGACTTCTTCCAAATAAATCGCCCGCTGTTTTTCCTCAAGTCGTACATTCTCCTCCCCATTAACCACATCATTCCTTGTGATTACCAAATCTTTCTCTATCATCAATCGTTGTTCCAGTTTTTCTTCTAACCCATGGGTTAGAGTTACTTCAGGATCGCTAATCTCTCTTAAAGATTGCTCAATTTCCAAACGTCTTGCCGTAAAGACCAAAATTTGCTTATCCGCACGCTCAACGTTTTGTTGTAAATGTACGATTTGATTACGTATAACTTCATAACGCAACTGCAAACTATCTAAAATCTCTTTGCGTGCACGCAATGATTCACGCGCCGCATCAACAGAACAGCGAAATTGTTCGCGTTGTTCCACTAATTCATTCTGTTTTATTTCTTGCTGTGCTTGTTGTTCGTTAAGTATATTGGAAGAATTTGCAAGTACGAGCAATTCTTGCTGTGCCTCATTTAAAACCGCCCGCCGCGTTGTAATTTCCTGTTCGATTTGTACGGCACGTTGTCGCAAATGATCTATCTTATTTTTCTTTGCATTTAGATTATTACCAACTTCACTTCTTTGTTTCAATATTCCATGAAACTGCTGTTGCAAAGATACTTGTTTTTGCTCCAAATCCAGCAAATATTGACGTTTAACTACAATAGAAGATTCTAATTGTTCAACATTATTTTGTTCCAATTCTATTTTTATATTTAACCGGCGCAATTCTTGTTGCCGCTCCAAAACTCCGCCTTTACTATCATTGGCTAAAGCAACTCTAACCCAGGTCTTACCTAACCAAATACCATCTTTTGTTACTATAGATTCATACGAAGATAAACGCTCGCGCAAAGCCATTGCTTCCACAAGATTTTCAACTGCATAAACATTAGCAAATAACTCATTAAGCGACCATTTTGAAGTTACTTTATCGGCAAGTTTAGTTGCCAGATGATTTCCCGCATTTAAAACAGCGACATCTTTAACAATAAAATTTAAATGTTTATCGCTACATTTAGGCAAAGTTTGCAAAAACAGAGGAATCTTTTCCCAAGTTTCAACACAAATTGCTTCAACATAATCACCCAAAACCAATTCGACCGCTTTCTCCCAACCTGATTCAATCTTTAGTTCCTGAGCTAAAAGTGGATTACTTGTTAAATCATTTTTTTGCAACCAATTTTTCACATCAGCATTGCTACTAACCAATGCACCTTGCTGTAAAACTTCCAATGCGGTTCTTTGTCCGAGTAATTTTTGCAGACCACCTCGCGCCAAATCGATTTTTTGTGTTAATTCCTGATTTTCCTTGCGTTGCAAAGCAATATTTTCCTGCACGTTATTTAAGTTTTCCTTGCTTTCCTGTTCTTGTTCCATAAAAACCGCTTCAGTTTCCGTCAAACCTTCAATTTCAGCCAACAAAGCAGCAAAATCAAACGCCACCATTTCTTGTTCAAATCTGGTCAACATTTCCGTTTCACGCTGCACGGCAGCACGGCAATGTTGCAAACGAGTTCGCTCAACTGCTAATTGTTGAGTAACTTGTGCCGATTGGGCATTAAAATCTTCCCACTTAATTTGCCAATCTTGCAAAACACTATCAGAAAGCCGCAAAGTTTCTTCAGATCTTTGATATAAAATTTTTGCTTCTTCAGTATTGGGTTGCAACTGCACCGATTCTAATTGCAACATTTCCAGTTGATTGCGATCGTGGTTTTGGTTTTCCTGGATTTCACGACAATTATTATCCAAACGTTGCTGATCCTGGCTGAGCTGTAGTTTACGTTCCTGATTGTAATGAATCTTTTGCTCCAATTGTGAAATTTCAGCACCTAAACGATAAAAACGACTTTGCACCTCATTAAAAACATCATTCAAAATATTTTGTTTTTGCTGCAACTCTTCTATCAGCGCTTCCAAAGCTCTCTGCTTAGCCAGTTTTTCCTCTAAACTCATTTCTGCAACCTGAATATCCTTCTGCTTATCAGTCAATTCCTCTTTGACATTATACCAATGCAAAGCCTGTAACTTAGCTTTTATCAAACGTTCTTCTTCACGCAATTTCTTGTACACAAGCGCAGCATTGGATTGTTTTTTTAAAACACGTAACTGATTTTCAATTTCATTGCGAATGTCACTCAGTCTGGCTAAGTTTTCTTTGGTGTGTTCAATACGATTTTCAGTTTCCCGACGTCGTTCTTTGTATTTAGAAATTCCTGCGGCTTCCTCTAAATGCAAACGTAATTCTTCAGGTTTGGCAGCGATAAGCTGGGTAATCATGCCTTGTTCAATAATGGCGTAACTATTCGAGCCAAGACCGGTACCAAGAAAAAGATCGATGATGTCTTTACGCCGACAGCGAGTGTTATTGAGGTAGTAATTAGAAGAACCATCACGATTTACTTCACGACGAATAGCAATTTCGTTGTATTTTGCATATTCACCCTGCAACGTACCATCACTATTATCGAAAGTTAATTCAATGACCGCTTGCCCTAAAGGTTTACGATTCGAAGAGCCATTAAAAATAACATCACTCATTGATTCGCCACGCAGTTGTTTGGCGGAAATTTCACCAAGCACCCAACGCACTGCATCTATGACATTAGATTTACCACAACCGTTAGGGCCTACGATACCAGTCAAATTACTTTGTACGGGAATAACTGTTGGATCAACAAAAGATTTAAAACCGGCAAGTTTAATTCTTTTTAAACGCATCTTTTAGAAATTTTTAATTTGAAATTAATAATTATTAATTTTCTAATCATTTCTTCATGGATTCAAAAAACTCATCATTGGTTTTGGTGTTTTTCAATTTTTCCAACAAAAATTCGATTGCTGCAACTTCATCCATTGGATGTAAAATTCTACGCAAAATCCACATTTTCTGTAATTCATCAGGCGGTATGATTAGCTCTTCACGACGAGTTCCAGATGGGTTAATGTTAAACGCTGGGAAGACACGTTTTTCAGCGATACGACGATTGAGATGAATTTCCATATTACCCGTACCCTTAAATTCTTCATAAATAACTTCATCCATTTTTGATCCAGTTTCGACAAGGGCTGTAGCTAAAATAGTCAAACTACCACCCTCTTCGATATTGCGTGCTGCACCAAAAAAGCGCTTCGGTCTTTGTAAAGCATTTGCATCGACACCACCAGTTAAAACCTTGCCTGAGGCCGGGCTAACCGTATTATACGCGCGCGCTAAACGGGTAATTGAATCTAATAAAATAACCACATCTCGCTTATGTTCAACTAAGCGCTTAGCTTTTTCCATAGCCATCTCAGCAACCTGCACGTGACGCGTTGCTGGTTCATCAAAAGTACTGGCAATAACTTCACCGCGCACAGAACGCGTCATATCGGTAACTTCCTCAGGTCTTTCATCAATCAACAAAACAATCAAAATACATTCAGGATGATTCGCGGTTATAGCGTGTGCAATATGTTGTAACATAATAGTTTTTCCTGCTTTTGGCGGAGAAACTATTAAACCACGCTGCCCTTTACCAACTGGCGCAATCAAATCGATGATCCGACCCGTAATATCTTCATTACTACCATTACCACGTTCCATTTTCAAACGTTGCGTGGCAAATAATGGCGTCAAATTTTCGAAAAGAACTTTGTGTTTTGTATCTTCTGGATTGTCGTAATTTATCTCTTCAACTTGCAGCAAAGCAAAATAACGCTCACTTTCTTTTGGTGGACGAATTTTTCCAGAAATAGTATCTCCAGTGCGTAAATTAAAACGACGAATTTGACTTGGAGAAACGTAAATATCATCTGGACCAGCCAAATATGAGCTATCAGCAGAACGTAAAAAACCAAAACCATCTTGCAAGATTTCTAAAACACCATCGCCGTAAATATCATGACGGCTACGTGCCAGTGCCTTTAAAATCGCAAAAATCATGTCTTGCTTACGTATGCGTGTATCTATACCGAGCCCGCTTGCAATTTCCATCAATTCAGCAGGCGTTTTCTTTTTTAATTTCGTTAAATTAGTAGTCTTAACTTCCCCTTGAATATTTTGATTTAGATTGTGAAGAGGCTTAACACTGACAAAAGTTTCTGTCTCGACTTCATTGGACTCTGGTTTTTCATTCCTAACCGTTCCTGGTTTCGTGCGTCCTTTTTTTAAAATTCGCTGCAAAAGTGGTCTAGCCTCTTCTTCATTAACATTACCATGTTCATTACCGTGCTTCACACCATGTTCTTTAATATAAGAAACTGGCGGCAACACATTCTCTTTTTGAGCCATTTGTTCGTAGTACTCTGAAGCATCTTTTGAAAAATTCATTTCATTTGCAATATCTTTATCTGGCATAATTATTGATCACTAAATTAAAGGTTGAAGGAAAAAATGTTTAAAGTTTTTAAACTATATGATTATTGAAATAGATTTTCAAATTGGAATATACCATTTTCCGCAATTCGATTTTAGATAATTCACATAGACAAAATTTTGAATTGTCGACACACGACATCGCCAAGAATTCACTAGTGTTTAGCTGCTTTAGATAAAACCTTTTTTGAAAATCTAACAAGGGAAAATACCGATCGGCATTAACTTTTGTTGAAATCATTGTCAACAGGTTGCGACACTAACACACAAAAAAACTCCTGTCTATATTATTTTCAGTGTAAAGTTGGGATTATATACTCTTCGCATTTTGGTTTTCCGCGTTGTTGGCTTTCTCGCTCGTTTAAGTCATGTATGTCCAATACACTCCTCAAACTCGACTCGTTGCCGCCTAGCGGAAAATCCAAACTGCTCGAGTCTATTTGTGCTAACCCTGGAAATCTGTTTTCGTTTAGTATAGACACAGGAGCAGTCTCAGTGGTACTTGCTTCTAACGCGCCATTTTCTCCACTTATTACTCCTAGTGGTTTATTCAAAACAGCACCTTTTATATTACCTACTACCGCCTCATGTTGGATATTTCCTCCCTCCTCCGCATTAGTTATTGCACTAGGTGCAGTAATAGCAGGATACACCTTACCATTGTTTTTTCTGACACTGCGGCATTTCCAAATGCCAAAAACAACCACCCCTCCAATGAATAATAAACCTCCACCACTACCAACCCCAACCCCTGCTTGTTCCTCAGCACTTAAAATACGTTGTTGATTAAAATTTGCAGGCACTGCTCTGGTTGTGTTCCTTCCATCGGTAACCGCAATATCAAAAGCGAGCGATTTGCTTCCATCATGGGACAATGCAATCTGTCCTAAATTAATTTGTTGCTGAGTAAATCTTGTAATGGTTGCCCTTATAGCTGCAGAAGTTGCATTTTGTGCCGCATACAATATAAATTGTCCATGACTTATGTTAGAAATAATAAAAGTTAACTCAGCATCACTACTATCCACATCCTGCGCCGCCAACATTGCTCTTGTTATTACGACTGTGTTTTTGCCTCGCTCAATGTTAAAGTTATTAGTAACGATCCGTGGTGGATAGTTTATATGAGGAATAGGTGTAGGAATGGGGGTTGGTGTTGGGATTGGTGTGGGAGTGGGGGTTGGTGTTGGGATTGGTGTGGGAGTGGGGGTTGGTGGAACGTGAAGAAAATTCACCAGCGCAGGTACTAGGTCTGTTGTTAAAACACCATTGCTCACAGTAATATCGAACATTGGGGTCTCAGTGCCATCGTGAACAAAAAGAATTTCACCATTGCTAATTTCTGTTAGCAAAAAAGTTGTTATATGAACCCCTGGTGCAGATATTCTTTCAAAGTGACAGTGTTGAATGTTAGACATTGTATAAAAAGGCACCTCTGCTGTCGTCGTCCAAAGTTTAACGCTTACATCATAACCTCCAGAAACAACTTTTGTTCCATCGGGGCTAAAGGCAACTTTAGAGGGGTAACTAGTATGCCCAAATAGCTGACGCAACAAAATCAAAGAGTTATCTGCTAATTTCCAAATATTGACGGTATCATCACTACTCCCTGAAGCAAGTATATCCTCTCTTATTGGATTAAAGGCAAAGCTAAAAGACGTGCGTCGCTGATTTACCCTGAAAACCGAAGAACCGTCTGTTGCATTCCAACCATTGATAAGCCATCTATTAACTGCCGCAACAATTATTGTTCCCTCTTTATTAATGACAATATTATCAACCGATCCACCAGCAGAAAACGTGCGCAACAGAAGACCAGTCCCTACATCCCAAATCTTGATAGTCTTATCCAAACCTCCCGAAATAATTTTTGTTCCATCTGGACTAAAGACAAGACCCTGAATATTGCCTGTATGCCCTAATAACACCCGCACCAAAGTACCATTTCCAGTATGAAAAATATTAATCATATCAATTGTATTATATAAATCGCTCGTTCCTGAAGCCAGCAAAGTTCTATCATTATTAAAAGCAACAGAAAAAACCCAACCTGTATGCACTATCGTGCGCTCCAAAACTCTACTATTTAAATCCCAAATCCTTAAAGTATTATCACCGCCTCCTGTAGCTATTTTCTCTCCATCCTTGCTAAAGACAATAGCAACAACCCCTCGCGTATGCCCAACTAACTCCGACATCAAGACTCCAGTTGTTGCATTCCACAACTTGATAGGTTGAGCCTCATCAAAATCAACAAAACCAGTAGAAGCGATTATTTCTTCTTTTGGACTATAAGCTACGCATGAACGACCGTAAGCCTCACCACCCATTAGCGTGCGTATTAAACCGGACCCATCGGTACCAGCTGGGTCACCCGGATTGGTAGCATTTAAATTATTTGTGCTTAAAATTAGCGATCCACCCCAAGGCACAGTTATATTATTAACGGTTAACGCTAGAACACTGCTATCGCTAAGACCATAGTTCCCCAATGGTTGTTTTGCGCCATCGATCACTCCTTTCTGCACAGATCCTGGTACAATCTCCATATTAACCAAATCAACACCATCTAACAAATCACCAACATGCACCAACCCTGAATCGCCTTGTTCATGTAAAATATCACCCAACGCAGCAGGCTTATAGACACCATCATAAACCTGCAAATCTCCATTTTGACCACGCTTCATATCACTTTTTTTTGCACTATTCTCACTCTTACCACCCAATAGTCCACGCACCGCATAGCCAATTGTACCTATCAATGCCATCCCCACTATCGCCTTGGTCATTTGTTTGGCGTGCCGCACAAACCAATCACCCCAGGTTTCTGACGTTGCTGACAAACTTTCTGGCTTAGTAATCATAATAAAACTCCTTTAAAAATTGAAAATTTCAGGTGAATCACAAAAATGCCACAACAACAGGCTTAAGTCTACGCGCCATACAAAGTCTGTGATTACAAACTCAAAATATAACTCTTCGCATTTTGGTTTTCCGCGTTGTTGGCTTTCTCGCTCGTTTGAGTCATGTATGTCCAATACCCTCCTCAAACTCGACTCGTTGCCGCCTAGCGGAAAATCCAAACTGCTCGAGTCTATTTGCGCTAACCCTGAAAACCTGTTTTCGTTTAGTAGAACTACGTAATCGTTTAACCGCTTAAACCTTTAGCATTCCCAAAACCTCACGTTGCAGCGTAAATAATTGTTCAATACCCTCTTTTGCCAAATCCAACATAATATTTAATTCATCCTGACTAAAAGCTCCGCGTTCTGCCGTACCCTGCACTTCTATAAACCTTCCTTCCTCTGTCATAACCACGTTCATGTCGGTCTCAGCTTTACTGTCTTCTGCATATTCCAAATCAAGAATAGGTATACCATTATAAACCCCTACCGAAACCGCGGCAACCAAATGACGTAGTGGAAAAACACTCAAATTCAGTTTTTTTTGTAAGTAAGTTAAAGCATCAACAAGAGCGACACAACTCCCTGTTATTGCTGCAGTCCGTGTCCCGCCATCTGCCTGCATAACATCGCAATCAATAGCAATTGTATTTTCTCCAATAGCCGACAAATCAACAACCGAGCGCAAAGCGCGCCCAATCAAACGTTGAATTTCCACCGTTCGCCCACCTTGCTTACCTCTAGCTGCCTCCCGATCGGTGCGATCGTGAGTCGCGCGCGGTAACATACCGTACTCTGCCGTCAACCAGCCTTGTCCAGAGTCACGTAAAAACCTCGGCACTCCCTTTATAACACTCGCAGTACAAAGAACTTTTGTATCACCAAATTCAATAAACACCGAACCTTCAGCGTATTTAGTATAATTTTTGGTAATTACGATTGGACGCAACTGATTCGGAGTACGTTTGCTGGTACGCATAAAGACCTCTTCAATAAAAAAAATTGAATTAAAAATTAATTTAGCTACAAAACCGTAACCGCAAACTTTAGTTTGCGAAGCAGATCTGCGCCTTATTTCAAACTATACCAAATCCAATATTTGCGCAATCTCTAAGTATGCAAAACAAAACCTGCAGTCATAGACTTCCCAAACCTACAAAATCAAAAACCATCGAGCACCCGCTTAATAATTCAAAAAAACCATGAATAACGTAGACGCAGGCTTTAGCCTGCAATGTATTGTGTGGAATAATTGTTGTTTACGCAGACTGAAGTCTGCGGCTACAGTCTGCGGCTACGAAATCATTGTTAATACAAATTATTCAAAAACACTAAAAAACAAATATACAAATAATTTTTCTTTTAAAATCAATATATGCAGCAACAAAAATAAAAAAATTGTAAATATTTGGGTTTATTTCATAAATATTAAAGTTACTTTAAATTTGACCAAATTTCAGTTAAGAGATATATTTAGGTATCCTCTATTACTGTGATGAAAATACATACAATTTAACCGCAAAAAATCAAAAATATATTATGATTAACAACACAGAATTAACTGACTTTGATCAAAGTTTAAATATATTACTGCAACGTCATTTGGAATTAACTGCGGAAAATGAGTTGCTACGCAAAAAATTAGCTAAAACACTACAAAAAACAGCAACTTTATTAAATCATAAAAATAAAATTGCCACAAAAATCAAACAAATTATTACCCAAATAAGAGATGAACAACCATGACCGCTGAAGATATCCAAACTATATCGATTAAAATTTGTGGACGTGATTTTAAAATCAAATGCGCAAAAGATGAATTATCCAATTTAGAGAAAGCCGTACAATATGTTGATCAGAAAATTCAGGCTCTGCACAGCAAAGACAACGTCATTAGCTTAGATAGATCAGCCACCATAACCGCACTAAACATAGCCCATGAATTAATGACGCTAAAAAAAAATCTCGCTGTTTTGGAACAAGTTCCAACTCGCATACAAACTTGGCAAGAAAAAATTTCCTTAGCTTTAACAAAGAAACCCAGCATTTCATAATTACAATAAACACTAGCCTAATCCAATCATCTTACGTATAATTAAAATGCCTCTGCGCTATTGGTTAACAAGCATATCGTTTTTGAACCGATATTTTTGCGTAAGGGATTAATATGTGTCACTGTTCGTTGTGCATGTTTTGCTTTTTTGCAAAAAAGCCTTAGACGGTACCTGCAATCCCATACTGAGCCTTAGGGTTCAAAACGCAAGCTTGTGACGGTAATGTGGAGGTTATTTTGCAAAACATAAAACCAGCTTAACATTATCTTAATTACCCCTCTCCTCTATATTCATTAGCCAATTTTTGCTATACAATAACTCTTTTATAATTAATCTAAATTTTTAAGGTAATAAAAAGAATATGCGTATTTTAGTAAGCAATGACGACGGAGTTAACGCTCTAGGTTTAATAACTTTAGCCAACACACTAAGCACTATAGGGGACATCAAGGTAATAGCTCCGGATCGAAACCGTAGCGGTGCCAGTAACTCTTTAACTCTAGAAAATCCATTACGCACTCAAGAACTATCCAACGGTTATGTCAGTGTAACAGGCACCCCAACTGACTGCGTCCATCTAGCTTTGAACGGGCTTTGGGAAGATGTAAAATTTGATGTAGTAGTTTCCGGCATTAACCATGGTGAAAACTTAGGCGATGACGTTATATATTCAGGCACAGTAGCAGCGGCAATGGAAGCGCGAATTCTTGGTATACCTGCTATTGCAGTCTCTTTGGTCGGCATCGGCAAAGACCCTAAAAATTACTTAACTGCTGCTTTGGTAGCCAAACAACTTGTTGAGTTGTTAATACGTGATCCGCTACCTGCCTCCACTATTTTAAATGTTAATGTACCAGATTTGCCCATGGACGAAATTAAAGGTTTTGAAACAGTCAGGCTCGGAACCCATCACGTTGCAGAAAGATCTGTCAAAGGCATCGACCCACGCGGTCGCCCATATTACTGGATCGGCACAACAACCCCAGTCGCCGACTTAGGTCCTGGCACTGATTTTTACGCCATCAAATCAGGTAAGGTATCCATAACGCCTTTACGCGTTGATATGACTAATTACACGGCATTTGATCAGTTATCGAAATGGATCAACGGCATATTAATTTAACAGGTTAAATTAGTACTGTCGCAAAAGTCGATAACTTACACATATTAATTGATAACTAATGACTTGTTATACAATGTTGTCATTAAAGATATGTGAAATAAATTATTATATTTTTCAATATGTTATTTTAAGAATTTATTTTTTAGCTTTGAATTTTTATCATTTATGCCCAAACTAAAACAAAATAACTCCAAAGAAACCCTTTTGGAAAATTTGCAATCATCAGATAATTTCCATATTGATCAAAAAAACAAAGAACAACCCGCGGACGCTGCCAAAATTCCCGAAAAATCAACCGATGGACAAGTGAAAAAAACCAAGGAAGATGTTACAACAGAAATCGCGCAACTCTACTTTAAAGAAATCGGTTTTTCGCCTTTACTTAACGCCAAAGATGAATATGATTTATCCATTAATACACAAAGAGGCAACCAGGAAGCCCGTAAACAACTCATTGAAAGCAATCTGCGTCTGGTTGTAAAAATAGCGCGCCATTATATACCATCATCCAACATAGATTTTCTCGATTTAATTGAAGAAGGCAATCTTGGTCTGATGCGGGCTGTAGAAAAATTCAAACCAGAATTGGGTTACCGTTTTTCCACTTATGCAACCTTCTGGATTAATCACTTTATCGGTCGTGCTATCAAAAACCAAAGTCGCATTATACGCTTGCCTATTCATATTGATGCGGAATTAAATGTTTATAACCGTACTGCCCGCGCCTTGGCAAAAGATTTGGAACGTGAACCGACCTCACAAGAAATCGCCAACGTCCTCGAACAAACACCAGAAAAAATCAATAAACTTTCCATACTGCAACAAAAAACCAGTTCGCTTGACGCTCCGATTTTCACTGATGAAAGTAGCGCAACTTTGAGCGACAGCATTGTTGATCAAAATAACCCTGATCCATCGGTTATTTTACATGAAACAAAAACTAAAGAGTTAATTGGTGCCTGGTTACAAAAACTGGAACCCACACCACGTGAAGTTATCAAGCGTCGTTTTGGTCTTGATGATTACGAAAAACAAACTTTTGAACAAATCGGTAAAGAATTAGGCATTCATCACGAAAAAGCGCGCCATATTCACATTAACGCTTTAAAAAAATTACGTCAGTTTATGAAAGGATATAACGATCAGGATATTCTAGATTAATGAAGGAATGACAAAATCGACAGAGCAAAACTGAAAAAGAAAAAATATGTTTTTTCCATTACAAAAATTCTTTCATTATTTAATTTCCTAATTCTCTATTACATTACAAATACATATTTTTATATTATTATCCAACTTTAATTTTTAATATTAAAATCAAAAGGTGAATTACTATGTCAACATCTCCACAAACCGAAACACTTGGCTTTCAAGCCGAAGTTAAACAACTTTTACATTTAGTCACACACTCTCTTTACAGCAACAAGGAAATATTTTTGCGTGAATTGATTTCCAACGCTTCTGACGCGCTAGATAAATTGCGTTTTGCTGCTTTAAGCGATGCTGCCTTATATGAAGACGATAACAATTTGCGTATTTTCATCAACTTCGATGAAAAAAAGCGCACTATTACCATTTGTGATAACGGTATTGGTATGAATCGTGAAGAAATTATCGAAAATCTTGGCACAATTGCCAAATCAGGCACTAAAGATTTTCTACAAGCATTAACCGGTGATCAGGCAAAAGATGCCAATTTAATCGGTAAATTCGGCGTTGGCTTTTACTCCTCTTTTGTTGTTGCCGATAAAGTAATCGTTCAAAGCCGTCATGCCGGCACCCTTAGCAACCAAGGAATAATGTGGGAATCAGACGGAACAGGTGAATACACAGTCACCAATATCGAAAAAGAAAAACATGGCACAGAAGTAACTCTTTATCTCAAAAAAGATGAAGACGAATTCTTAAACGGCTGGCGTTTACGCAACATCATTCAAAAATATTCTGACCATATTCTTTTCCCTATCATAATGCCGAAAGAGTTAAACGAAGAGGAAAAAAAACAAGCCAAAATACCGGAAGAAGAAACTATCAATCGCGCTACTGCTCTTTGGACTTTGCCAAAACAGGATATTAAAGAAGAGGATTATAAAGAACTTTACAAACACATCAGTCACGACTTTGAAGAACCCTTGCTTTACAGTCACAACCGCGTTGAAGGTAAACTCGAATATATCAGTTTATTATATATTCCAACTCGCGCCCCTTTTGATCTTTGGCAACGCGAACATAAATATGGTTTAAAACTTTATGCGCAACGCGTTTTCATTATGGATGATGCGGAAAATTTACTGCCCGGTTATCTACGTTTTGTGCGCGGTATTATCGATTCAAAAGACTTGCCGCTCAATGTCTCTCGTGAAATTTTACAAAGCAATAAAATCATCGAAAACATTCGCTTAGGCATCACCAAACGCGTTTTAGATATGCTTGATAAGTTAGCTGCAGACGATAAAGAAAAATACGCTAAATTCTGGCAAGCTTTTGGTCAGGTGATAAAAGAAGGACCAGCCGAAGATTTTGCCAGCCGTGAACGTATTGCCAAATTATTGCGTTTCTCTTCTACCCACGAAGACAAAGCCGAACAAGATGTATCTTTGGATGACTATCTTGCACGCATGAAAGAAGGACAGGATAAAATTTATTACATCACTGCCGATAGTTTCCTGGCTGCCAAAAACAGTCCACATCTGGAAATTTTCCGTAAAAAAGGTCTGGAAGTATTGTTACTCAGCGAACGTATCGATGAGTGGTTAACTGCGCATCTTACTGAATACCAGGGCAAACAACTGCAATCGATTGCCAAAGGCGATCTTGATTTAAGTAAGTTGCAAGATACAGCGGAAAAAGAAAAACAGGAAGAAACCAAAACCAACTTCGCCAGTGTCATAGAACAAATGCAAAAAGTTTTAGCTGATAAAGTTAAAGAAGTGAAAGTTTCCGATCGTTTAACCGACTCACCGACTTGCCTCGTTGCCACAAACGACGGTATGAGCGCGCATTTGCAACGCATTATGCAAGCCAGTGGTCATGCCATGCCAATATCAAAACCAATTCTTGAAATCAATCCAGAACATGAGTTGATTAAGCGTCTGAAAGATGAACAAGATGACACTCGCTTTACTGAATGGACAGATATTTTATTTGATCAGGCATTAATTGCCGAAGGCGGACAACTCGAAAACCCAGCCGAATTTGTCAAAAAATTGAATAAAATGTTGTTGGAAGTTAAATAATGGCTACAGGCTTTGACCTACGCTCCCTCGCATTTTAATATTGCAATCTTGTGTAAAATACCTTATTATTTGCACGAAACTGTCATTTTTTGACAGTTTCGTGCAAATTTCATAAGGGAGTTTACTTTAATGGCTACAGTAATCGAAAAAAACTTCTAAATTATCCATCTCTTTACATTACCGATGAAGAGTTGGCTGCAACCCTACAATTAGGTATTTTTCAAAGGCATGGTCTAGTAAAAAGAGCCCTACAAAAAAAAGATCTGATTCGGGTACGTCGTGGTCTGTATTGTATTGGTGAAAGCCTAACCAAAAGCAAACCAAACCCTTATGTTTTAGCTCAGAAAATCTATTGACCATCATATATTAGCATGGAAACCGCTTTATCTTATCATGGATTAATCCCTGAAGCGGTATATACAACAACCAGCGTCACCACTAAAAGAAATAAAGTATTCCACACACCTTATGGTACTTTTAACTATGCTAAACTTCCTGCAGATAATTTTTTTCTTCAAGTATTAAGGAAATCAGAAAATAATGTGAGCTATTTTGTAGCAACCCCCTGGAAAGCGATTTGCGATTATGTGTATTGCCATAAAAAAAATTGGCGAAATTTACAACCATTAAGCAAAAGTCTACGCATTGAAATTGAGGAATTGCCACCAATTACTAAATTGGAACTAACGGAACTTAAAAATTATTACCAAAGCAAAAGAATGACTGATTTTATTCTTGGTATTAAGAAGGAATTACAACTATGAGTAGTACTATTATTCAACAACGCTTAGCTGAATATAAAAGCAAAACCAATCAGGAAGAAGAAAATACCCTAAAAGAAATCACTCAGGAAATAATATTAATGGCATTGGCACGCGCTGGTTTTTTTCGTGTTGCTGAATTTCACGGAGGAACACCACTGCCCCCCATTCTTAATACCAGCTTTTTTTGGGGGAGGTCAATCAGATTTTGTAGGACTTTATAGTACCATTTAGTGTAGAATACGCATTACACGAAATGATCATATTGTATTATCAATAGACGCATTACAATGGCAACCTTCATTATTTTTGGGATTTAGAACGAGGTAATCCTGAAATAATTACAGAATTCCCCACTCAAGAATCCTTAAAGTATAGGCAAGATTTTAAACCAAACAATAAACGTCTTGTCGATGAAAAAGTTGAGACAGACTATATTGCTTTAACTCAAAAACCAAATTTTAATATGTTACGGACGAAAAATTCCGAAACATAATCAACAAAAAAAAATTTACGGAATTGAATGTTTATGCTGGATTTACTATAGCAGAATTTCGGGAATTGAATGGTTGGCGGGAAACTGTGCCTGAATATGTGAAAGATTATGTTCCCGTTAATGTTTATATGAGGTAATCAAAACTATTATGAATAAAAAAAATAATAAAGCATCATCGGAGCAAATTACACAATCAAGTACAGCGCAGTACTTAACATTTGTGTCAGCTTCAGGAAATGATCCATCAAGCATAGAAGTCCGTTATGAAGATGAAAATATCTGGATGACCCAAAAAATGATGTCAGAGTTGTATGGAGTATCAGTACCAGCCATTAATCAACATATCAAAAAACTAACGGAAGATAATGATGCTCCCCGCAGCAAGCTGACGGGGTATCTGTTTAATCTAAAATAGCGTCAACTGACGCTTCAGTAATTCTTTATAATTTTCTTCCACTCCTTGGTTCTTTACATACTTCCT
>Ga0209319_1000983_pt1 | contig 27141 bp, 42 predicted proteins | sample RifGroE2_FD_184000 | JGI IMG/M metagenome (GOLD analysis project Ga0209319, IMG submission 184000) | Groundwater microbial communities from Rifle, Colorado - Groundwater E2 (SPAdes) (version 2) | ecosystem: Environmental > Aquatic > Deep subsurface > Groundwater | place: Rifle, Colorado, United...
TTTATTTTATTAACGACAATAACAAAAAGGAGATGATGATAATGTTAAAAAAATATTTAATATTATTATTCTTAATATTAAATATATTAGTAGTAACCCCAAATATTTGCTATGCTGATACAAATCATAAATATAATGTAGGAGTATTACCTTCACCACAAGATGCAAATGGTAATATAGAATTGAATCAGATAATTCAACAACAACAAAATAATAATATTGCTTCATTAACTGATTATTCTAAAGAATATACTTGGAAATATTTATTAGATAAACCTCTTGACCAAGGTTATTCTATGATGTGTGTCGCTTTTTCACTTAGAGAAATAAAAAATATGTTAGGATATGCTAATGATAATCCAGATGAAGATCATAGTAGTGCTTTTATTTATTCTAACAGATTAAGTGGAGATTATCAAAATGAGGGAATGAGCATCTATCAAGCGTTAAAAGGATTACGAGACTATGGTACATGTTTAGATTCTACATTTCCAGATATAAGTGATTATCCAATGTTGAAAAGCAAAATTAATCAAAATATGATTGATGAAGCAAGTAGACATAAAATTGATGGATTTATTAGATTATATACAGAAAATGAGATAAAAACTGCATTAATCAACGTAAGTCCAATAATTATAATGATTCCTGTATATTCATCATTTAATAATGGTGGAATATTATCTATTCCAGACAAAATCAACGATCCGTGGTTCGGGAATCATGCTTTAACAATTTGTGGATATAAATATATTAATAATAATTTATACTGGTTGGTATTAAATAGTTATGGAGATTGGGGAAGTTTACATGGATATTGCTATATGCCAGCAAATTATCCTATATATGAATATTGGGCAATTGTGGATACTGATGAATTAAAAGATGTCATACCTGATGATATGAGTGTGTCATTTAATAAAGATAATATTTATGTTGAAGATGAAGTTACATATAATGTTAATATCAATTATAAAGATTTGAATATAAATAAAAATGTCACAAATTTAGTTAAAATAGAATCATTAAATAGTGATTTATTAGAAGTTAAAAATAATAAATTGATTGCTAAAAGTACTGGCGAAGCATCTGTCAAGATAACTTATAAATCATTATCAAAGACATATAAATTAAATATATTAACAAAACCTGTTCCTATTAAACCTTCTACTCTATCTACTATACCTAAAATAGATCATATAAGTATAACTAACAAATTAGATAAAATATTTATGAATGAAAATATGAAATTATGTGTTAATGCTTATTATAATGATGGAAGTATTAAAGATATTAGTGATTTAGTGATTTGGTCTACCTCTAATAATAAATTAGGTAAAATAGAGAATGGTAATTTCGTAGGATTAAAGGAAGGTTATATTAAATTAACTGCAAAATACAATGGGAAAACTACTTATGTTAGATTTAAAGTTATTGATGATAATAATTATTATACGGTAAAAATGTATCCTGTTGTTAAGAGTAATGTTGATAGGATTATTGAAGATTTAATGTCTAAAGGTGTCAATGATAATATTATTGTAGATAATAATAAAATTTATATTGGTAAATTTATTGATAGTAAGTCTAGTGAGAAATTATATTTACAAGTTAAAAAATTAGGATATAAGAATGTTAGAGTATTTCATATGGAATAGTTTTTTGTAATGGTTAAAATTAAATAGAATCCATAAATAAACATCCCTGGTGCTCGCAGGCTCTCGCAGATGTTTAAATATGGGATTCTAAGATTAATATCTTATTAAAATGTGTTTGATTTGTTTAATATGTATTTGAAATGTATAGTGGAATCACTCTCACTCCACTATACATCATAACAGCAATAATAGTAAAAGTATTATTGTGTGGCATAATTATACTACATAATGAGAGGGGTTGTCAATTGTTTTATGAATGATTATGAAAATAATTTTATGTATTTTTGTGATGAAACGGAGGAATTATTTAATAATAAGGAAGGATGTGGTATTGAAGTGGCAATTGATAATGATGCAGTAGAAGTAATTTTAGATCAACATGAAAAACAATTGGAAAAAATTGATTATAGAGTTACAAAATTAGAGGATATAACTACTAAGATATTAATACAATCAGCGGAGATGTCGGTTAAATTAAGTAACATCGAGTCTAATCAGGTAGATACTAAGAAGAGTATCTTAGAAAATTCTATAACATTACAAAATTTTGAAAATGCACAACAAAATTTTCAAAAAGAATTAATTGATAGTCAAAAAGATTTGGTTAATAGATTAATAGAAAAAGATACTAAAGTAAAAATTAGTGAAACAGAAAATAAAGGTAAAGTAAAAACACAAACTATAATAACAGTGGGGGCAATTTTTACAGCATTAATTTCTGGTGCAGTTACTATTTATACAGTAATGCATCAAGCAAGTAAATTGGCAAATTAGTTAATAATATAAAAAGGAGATAAGTTAAAATGAGTTTCAAAATATTAACTACAGATGAATTAATCAATTACATCAAGAATTTTAAATGGACTAGAAAATTCTCAGAATTCAACATCCATCACACCTGGAAACCAGAACATAAAGATTTCAATGGTAATAATGGTATTCAATTACAAGAAGCAATGAGAAATTATCATGTAAATAATCTAGGATGGCAAACGATTGGACAGCATTTGAGTTTATTACCTGATGGAAAATGGGTCACAGGAAGAGATTTCAATATTATTCCTGCAAGTATATCTGGTAGGAATTCATTATGTTTTCTTGCAATTGAAATGATAGGTAATTTTGATATAGGACATGATAAATTAGAAGGTGAACAATTAAATTCTATTCTTAAATTAGTAAATTGGGGAATCAATTATTATAATTTAGGTACAAAAGGTATTGTTTTTCATAATGAATATGCTAGTAAATCATGTCCAGGGACAAGTATTGATAAAAAATGGTTTGTTGATAAAGTGGTTAATTATAAAGAAAATAATGAGATTGATAATACAGATATGACAATTCTTCAAACAAAAAATACCATACAATTTAACTATAATGGTGAAAATAAAAACATTGAAAATTATATCATTAATGATATTACCTACATTAACACAAGACAAATTATCAATCTATTTTCTAAAATATTAAACTACGATGCAGATTCTCGTATAGTCAATATTACTGATAACAAAGTTAAAATTGATGTAAACGGTAAAATAATTAGTGGTCAATTAATCAATGATACCGCATTTTGCCCTATCCGTCTTTTATGTAAAGAATTAGGTAAAGAGGTTGATTATAATGAAATTGAAAAGAAAATTTATATTAAATAAGTATATTATTTGGAGATGTTTTATTAAATTAATGAGAAATAAATATAAAATAAAAAAATAATAAGTTAATAAATATAATAAAAAAGGAAGGTGTTTTCATGACAGATAAAAATATTATTGCTTTTCTAGTTGTAAGTATTATAGTTATTTTATTTACTAGTTTATTTGTTTTTAGGGGAGATATTGATATTGTAAAACAAATAATTACGGCACTTTTAACAGGTTTTACAGCCTTAATAACCTATTTCTTTACTAAACATAATCCTAATGGTGGAGAATAATTAAATAATATCCTCTCTCTTTTACACATTGCCTACTCTCGCTCCTCCCCTACTTCCATATTAAAAAATAATTAGCAATTAAATGGAAATCGAGAGGAGGTAAATATCAATATTGAATGAATATTTAAAATTAAAAAGCAAAATAACACTAGTAAAGGATGGGTACCCCAGAAATCTAGTGTTATTTTGCTGAAAGTTTAATTGCGAAAACTTAATATTGTGTTAGATATATTATAGTATATTTGATGTGAGAAGTCAAATTTGATGGTTGAAGCAAATAAAAAACAAATAGCACTAGGAAAAATATATGTCTACATCCTAGTTACTATTTGTTAGGAGAAAAGCTCCAAATATTAGCTTTAAACAATAACTGTATTTATTATAATGTAAAATATTTGATAATACAATAGGTAATATTTGGTATTATATTTATTAAGATAAATTTGTTGTTTGGTTTAGTTCTTGATTTTAAGATTTAAAAAGTATAACCCTCACTATAATAAGCAAGGGTTATACTTTAGCAAAAGGATTTTTTAATGTCTTATCCTTTGCTTATTTCGTTTTCCAATTTATATATATTCAAATAAGAATAAGTTTATGACTAAAATTTTAAATTATTTTTATTAGTTTAATTTACACGCCTCAATACCAAATAATATTAAAATTCATCTAAAATTACACACTCAACAAACCTTTATATAACAACAGTTTGTATGTTGGATATATTTGGGATGTATTAAAATGTGTGATATTTTATGGTTATTTTAAGAGTTAATTTTGATTAGGATAAAATGTATGTGTTGATGATTTAAGTGTGGGATTTGAGAGTGATAATGTGATTTATTTTTAATAAAGGAGATTATATACATGCAAACATGTTTAATTTGTAGAAAACATTTTAATTTTTTAATACCAGTAGGTGAAATTGTAATATGTAAAGATTGTGAGAAAAGATTAGAAGATAATTTGAATTTGATTATAGAGATGAATAGTAAGAAAAATGATGAATGATAAGCAATGATTAATAGTTAGATTTTGATTAGGACTAAATGTGTGGGTTGAGAATTTGAGTGTAATTATTAATTATAATTTAAAATTTAATAGTTTATTTGTGATTAAGGAGAGATGTTTATTAGTCTCTCCTTTTTTGTGTTGTTAAAATTTTATAATAAAAAGGAGATTATAAATAATGGAATTGAATCAAATTATATGTGCAGATTTTAGAGATAAATCAATGGAAGTATTAGATAATATTTTTGATTGTGTAATAATTGATCCACCATATTCAGGGGCAGTTAATAAAACAAAATCTGGTACAAGAATGAGGCAAGATGAAGGTAATCATATTGATTATGATGATATGACAGAAAGAGTGTTTTTAAAGTTTATGCAACCAATCATTAAAGAACTTTATAGAATAACTAAACTTGGTGGACATTTTTATTGTTTTACAGATTGGAAACAACAAAGAAATATGATGGACTTAATTGAATTGTCTAGTTTTAAAATTAATAATATAATAGTATGGGATAAACAACAATTCGGATTAGGTGGAGGATATAGACCACAACATGAAATAATAATTGTTGCTAGTAAAGGTTTACCTCATACATATAATAGAAAAGATTTAGGAAATGTGATTAGATGTAAAAGGGTATATAAGAAAACACACCCACATGAGAAACCAGAAGAATTAATTGAAATATTAATTAGTAATTCAACTAATGAAGGAGATTTAATTTGTGATAGTTTTTGTGGTACAGGTGTAGTGCCTGTGGTCTGTAAAAAGTTAAATAGGCAATTTTTAGCTTATGAATTAAATCAAGAATTTGTAGATATAGCAAACAATAGAATTTCAAATATTGAGTAAATTATAATTTATAAAATAACTAAAACACTTCTTAATTGAGGTGTTTTTTGTTTTTATTATTCAAATAAATAATAAGGAGATTTGATTTCTTATGAAAAAGTTATATGAAGTTAGAAAAAAGTATCTTGCTGAAGCACTTAGTTATTTAGGATTTAGATATTATAAAAATGGTTTTGGTGAAGAAACTACTTATACTTTTGAAAATACTGAGAAATTTTCTATAGCATTACATGAATTAAATCAATTGAAAAATAAATTGAAAAATATGTAATTAAATATTATAAAAACTATTATGAAGGAGGAATAAATTATGAAATTAAAAATGATAATAGATAATGTAAATTATACTATTAAACCTCAAGGTAAAGAAATTGGTATTTTAGTAAATAGAATGACTATTGATAAAGTTAGAGAATATTCAATAGAAGAATTCAAAGAAAGTATTTTGAATGGTAAAACCAATAGACCTTCTAACTGTGGAAAAGGTGAAGATTCATGGTTATCTCAACAAGTATTTATGATTGATATTGATAATAAACCTTCTAAACCAAAGGGAATGAATGAAGTAAAATATCAAGAATTATGTATTGAATATTTAAAAACAAAATATAATACATATGATGATATTATTAACCATTGTCAACAAATAAATCTAATACCTAATTTTATATATACTTCATTTAATCATAAAGAAGATCATCATAAATTTAGATTAGTATTTATTTTAAATAAAGAGATTAAAAATATAGATACTGCCAAGAAAATACAATTATATCTTATGAATTCTATTGGTGAAGTTGATGAACAATGTAAAAATCTTAATAGACCTTACTTTGCTGGAAAAGAAATAGTATTTGATTCTGATAATATATTAGACAGTGATAATATTATAGAATTATCTAAGGATATTAATATAAATTTTATACCTTCTAAATCCAATAAAGACAAGTCATCGGAGAAAAGTCCCCACAATAATAAAAATATATATAATAATACTAATATTATTGTGGGGACAAAATCCCCTGCCTTGGATGCTAATACTACTGATGAGAATTATAATATAAAAGCAATAGCAAATAGAAATATAGAATATTTAAAGAATAAAATTAATCATCCACATATGATATTTAATAATAATCAAGAATTTTGTGATTATATATTTAAAGAAATAAATTTAGGAGAATTATTAAAATTTCATTATCCTAAAAGTATTAGATGTATTTTTCATGATGATCATAATAATTCAGCAGGTATATTTCAAAATGAACAAGGTTATTGGATTTATAATTGTTTTGGTTGTGGTGTATCTTATAATTTATTAGGTGTAATAGAAGTATTAGGTAAATTCAGAAGTAGACCAAAAGCATATAAATTTATTAGAGAAATATTTAATTTAGAGATAAAAGAAACAGAATGGCAACAAGAACAAAAGAAATTAATTGAAGAAAATTTAAGGGCATTAGATACTGGTGAATTAGAACGTGAATGTCCTCAAGCATATAAAAATATTAAAAGTAATATTAAATATTTAAGGAAATTATTGTATATTGCAAAGGATAATATTACAACAGAAAAAATGACTGACAATGATGATAATGTATTATTTTTTGCTTCTACGCGATTTATTTGTAATTCGATGGGTATAAAAGAGGGAAATATAAAAGAAATATCTAAGAAAAACACTTTATTTGCTTATCATAATTTATTAAATAAAGTTGATAATTCAAATGCACCTGAAGATTTATTAAAACGTAGTCAAGCAATTAGTATAAATTCTACAGATAAAAATAAAAAGTATAGACATGTAAATTATTATTCTATTCCTAGTTATAATAATATGTCTTTTCCTGAAATAGAAGAAAAGGGTAAACTGTGGAAGATTAATAATTATACTATTAAAGGACTAAGTAGGGAAATGTTTTTTAGGAAAGAAGGACAAGAAGTTGCTAATCGGTTATATCCTCAATATAAACAAGTGTATGATAAACAGCAAGAAATGATAGTTAATAGAAAAACTACATATAGAAGTGATATAAGAACAGAAAGAATAATAGAAATAATATTTTATTTTTTACAGACGCAAAATTATTGTATTGAAAAAGATATTATTGATAATATGGTTGCTGATGAAGAATTAAAAATAAGAAAAAGTGAAGCAGAAAGGCAATTGAAGAAATCATTGCCAGAAATATTAGATGCTTATAATTTAAAAAGAATTAGAACAAATAAATTAATAAAGGAACAATACAGTATGGATACTTCAGGGTATCCTTTTATTATTGCTAAGAATGAATAGATTAATAATATAAAGGAAGTATAAAATAAATGAATAAATCAACAGATAGCACAAATACAGAATTAGATAATACAGATTGTCCTCATTGCTCCGCATCATCTATTATACTCTCTTCTAATTTCAATAACAAACAATATTTATTATATTTTCAGAATGATAGTATAAGATTGATAGAAATGGATGATATAGGTATGGAAGTTTTGGGTGAGGTGAAGGTTGGGTTTTGTATGGGGTGTGGGAGAGAGTTGTGATTTTTTAGAAATATAATTGTGATTGAATGATAATTGAATATTTAAGTTTATTTTAAAGAGTGAATTAATTTCTGCTCTTTTTTGTTTTGTAGTTTTATAAAGATAAGTTGGATCTGATCAATCTGACTGATAAGGATGGTACTCTCTGCCATCCTTCTTTTTTATTTTTTAGGTGGTTTTCAGAGAGATAGAGAGATGTAAGTGATTGGGAAAGTTTGAAATTTAAAAATACATTTTAGAGAGGATGTTGTGATATGGGATATAAATTGAATTTAGAAACAATGAATCAATATTGTATAGAACAAAATAATGGTTATAAAGTATTAGATATAAAATATATAGAAAAACCATATCAAAAACAATTATGGGCATTAGTTAAATGTCCTAATGAAAATCATGAATCATATTGGGTATGGTGGAATAATTTTAGAAGAGGTTATTATTGTAAATTATGCTATTATGAAAATAATAATTTAACTATATGGAGTAATGATAAAGTTATTGATTTCTTTAATAAATATGAATTAAAAATTGTGAATATCAATGATTTTAAAGATGTTGATAAAAGTATATTATGTATAGATAAATATGGATTTAGAGTTTTTGCTTCAATATCAAATTTAAAAGGTAATCGTACACCTTCATCATTTCAATATAATAAATATGCGTTAGATAATATTAAATTATATTGTAAATTATATAGGACAGATTATGAAATTATTAATGATAAATATGATAAAATTAAAACTCAATATTTATGGAAATATATTGGTAACGATTTACCTATTAGTATTGATCCAATATTTCCACAAACAGCAGATGGGTTTATTAATGGAGGTTGTGGTCATCCTTATTTTTCAAAATCTCAAGGCAATAGAGATTTTGAAAATGAGTTAATAAAAAATAATATTAATTATATAAGAGAAAAGAAATTTAAAGGATGCAAAGATAAAAATTTACTGAGATTTGATTTTTACATACCAAAAATAAATGAAATTATAGAAATAGATGGTATTCAACACACAAAAGTTATTAATTTTTGGGGTGGAGAAGAAGGTTTGAAAGATCGTATAAGAAGAGATAAAATAAAAAATGAATATTGTAAAATTAATAATATTAAAATGATAAGAATACCTTATGAAACTAATAAAATAGAAATTTTTAAAGAATTAATTGATGATGTAATACAATTAATCAAAGGAAAATTTATATTGTGCAGAAAATGATATTCAGTTAATTAGAATACCTTATTGGGAATATGATAATATAGAGAAATATTTAAAATATTATTTAATTGATAATATTGAATTTGATTATTAAAAATAATAATATTAATACCCTACTCGTTTAATTTGAGTAGGGTATATTTTTACTTTCTATTTTCTAAAACATAATCAATTCCAAATTCAATATAATCACCAATGGTTTTACCTACATATTTCTGTGTTGAACTATTATTTACAATTTTAAATCCATCTCTAAAAATTTTAGACCATAATGGACATTCACGTTCATAAATCTTTCCAATCCAACTATCAATTCTAATTTCCTCTTTTAACTTAGACAATAATTCTTTCCAATTTTCTTTTCCAAATAATCTTGAAGCAGCATTTGCATACCCATAAAAGAATATTTGTTGTATTATCATATCTTTAGACCTAATATCTTGACGTTCAATAGGTGATAAATTACTGAAATGTCTAGGAAATAATGAAGCAAGATAATTAAAATATTCAACTAAAAATGATGCTATTTCTATTCCTTGTTGTTTACTTTGTGGTTTAAAATTTTCTTTAATAGATTCTGTCAAAACGGCAAAAGTAACAACTTTATCGTTAGTTTTAGATTTTAAAGTGTTTGAAGTTAACTCCACCTTTGCTTCGAGTTCACTTTCAGTAATAACTTTTCTAACAATTTGATTTATTTGTGAAAATACATCTAAATACTTAGCTCTTGTAGGACTTACTTTTAAAAATTTTGTCGAATATTCACTAAAAAGTGACATAGATTCTTGAATATTTAAATTTTCAATACAGCAAGGAAAGTATATATTTGCAGGATCAGGCATTAACTTTTTGTTTTTAGGTTTTTTATATTCATTAACATATTTCACAAATGAACTACATCTATGATAGCCATCAATAATTTGGAGAGATTGTTCTCCTTGTAAAACTCCTTCAAATTCATTAAAAATAATAGATTCATCTGATTCTTTGGGATAATTAAAACTTAAAATCCCTCCATGTAGTCTACCCTGCAAAAGTTCGATAAAAATTTCATTAATTTTATTTTTACTAGAAATTGGAATCTCTATACCTTTTGCATTGATTTTTACGCCACGCTGAACTGAAGGATTATATACTAAACTTGAATTTTCCATCATATTTACTATAGTTAGAATTGGTAAAGATACTAAATATTTAATTGGTTCGCCATCTCTATAAACGGCTTTAACTTCTTGCAATTCCCATGATACTTTTTCATTTTTAAGACTTGCTAACTCATTCATATTATCCACCTCGATATTCATTAATTTAATACTTTTAATCATCTTATTCTAATTATATCATTTTTGATAGTATTGTATACCTATTTTTTATTAAATTTTGTAAAATTATTTAATAACTATTTAAACTATTAAATTACCTCTTATATACTCCACTATTTTACCCATGTGTTTATAACCCTGTACCCCTACCAACTGTCCTAATAAAACATAGATAATATTCTTTGTAAAATATATAAATATATCTTTATTAATAATATCATTATAAGTAGTATTTAGCAATTGTTTAGGTTATAATTATTATATATAATAATAGGAGGTTTTTTAATAATGAAGAAAGCAATTATTGTAACAGATAATGGTAGTATTACTATAGAATTATTTGATAAAGATGCACCTAATACTGTAGGAAATTTTGTGTCTTTAATTAAAAAAGGTTTTTATGATGGGTTGATGTTTCATAGAGTTATTCCAGGATTTGTTGCACAAGGGGGATGTCCGAAAGGAAATGGCACAGGAGGTGCTGGTTACAATATCAAATGTGAGACAAAAGATAATCCTAATAAACATATCCGTGGGGCTTTATCAATGGCTCATGCAGGAAAAGATACTGGTAGTAGTCAATTTTTTATTTGTTATGATTCTTTTCCTCATTTAAATGGAATTCATACTATTTTTGGTCAAGTAATTGATGGTATGGATATTGTAGATAAGATTAATCAGGGTGATAAAATGAATAGGGTATTTATTATAGAGGAATAATTTAAAATAACCAGATTAATATCTGGTTATTTGTTTTGATTGAACATAAATAATCTCATAAATTCTTTCCATTCTATATGAAGATTATCTATACTCCATTCAACATAATCTATTATTTCAAATAATAATATTTTTTTACCATCAATATCTGCATCATTAAATTTGTTTTCCCAATTATATACTATATTTTTATAATTCTCTAATTCATTTATATTTTTATCCATATTTATAATATTTTCATTAATTAACTTAATATTTTCAAGAATATTATATATCTCAGTTTCAATCTGTTTAATAGATTTATTTAAAATATCTGGAGAGAATGCACTTTCTCCAATTAATGATTTTGGTATTTCATCATTAAGAACAAATAAATTTTTTTGTTTCTTTTGTAATTCTTTTTGTAAATTATTTAGTTCATTATTTTTTGTAGATAATTTTACATTTTTAGATTTATTAACATTTTCTTCTATTTTAGAAAAGTTTATTCCTCTAATACCATTAATAACCATATTTAGTATTTTTATATCTATTCCTTTTGCACCAACTTGATTTTTTGGATGTTTTATAGTTTTATTTATAGCATTAATACATCTATACCTATAACAAATCATTCTATTAATTGTGCCATCTTTTCTTTTATAATCTTTATATGAATAGTCAGTTTTCATAACATGTCCACAATAAGCACAACGAAGTAAACCAGATAACAAAACTTTACTAGCATATGGTATTGAATCATGTAAATGTTTATTTTCTTCCTGTAAATATAATTTCCTTTTTCTCATTAATTCTTGTGCTTTATAAAAAGTTTCATCATCAATAATTCTTAAACTATCATCGTATGGCTGTGTCTTATATTCAATATTTAAACTATCTATACCTTTAGTATTATATCTTTTTAAACCAATATAGATAGGATTATTTAATAATCTATGGATAAATTTATCATTGAATTTATTTCCTAAATGATTAACATATCCTCTTTCATTTAAGTAAGCTGTAATTCTATGTCTGCCATACCCTTTATTTGCTGATAAATCAAAGATAATTTTAACTATATTAGCTTGCTTCTCATTTACAACTAATTTATTTAAATATTTATCCTTTTTAGGATGTTTTAATTCTGTTTCAATTAAATCATACCCAAATGCAATATTTCCTCCAGTAAAACTTCCAACTTCATTCATTTGTTTAAATTGAGTTTTAATCCTCATCGATGTCTTTAGGCTTTCACCTTCAGATTGCCAGAATCTAATATAATTTAAAAGTGAATCTACATGTTCAACAGAACGCAATTCACCTTCTTCTGTACTATATACAATTACTCCATTCTTACTTAAGAAACTTATAATAACAGGAATTTCATCTTTATTTCTACCTAGACGATCAGAATGGTATACTAATAATATATCAAATTGCTTATTTATTGAACCTTCTTTTATTTGTTGTAATTCATCCCTTTGACTTACACTTTTCTTCCAACCTGAAACTCCACGTTCATATAATTCTTTAGTTATTTTCCAATTAGGTATATTATTAACAAATTCATGACATGCTGTTTTTTGTAATGGAATATCATTATCACGATTAATTTGAGATTTTGTAGAAACGCGATACAAAGTCCAAACACGTTTTTTATCCATGTGTAATACTCCTAATGTCTCATAATGAAATTATTATAACATAAAAAATCATAAAGAAAAAGAGAGACTAAAAAATCTCTCTTAAAAAATAATCTTCTATAATTTTTTGAAATTTATTTTCATCATTCTCATCTTGATTTTTTGAAAATCTCATACTCATATAATAACCATCTTTATCTTTTTGAGTGGATTTTAGTAGTATTGAATTTTCTTCTTCGATTTTAATATAGTCTAAATCGCCTATTGTAATTATGTTTGATTGTTTTTCATTCATATTTCATCACCTATATTATATGTATTAACTAACTAACAATTAATTGTTTGGTAATTATTACCTAAACCTTCAACAATTCTATAAAATTCATCCCATCCACTTACTCTAAAATCACATTTAACATTCTGATTATACGCTCTATCCATAACCACACTTATACCACCAAACTTATCTATATATTCAGGACAGTCATCATACAATACACTATTTTTACTATTTATCCTACTCAATAATTCACCCTTATTACCAACCAACACCAAATTTCTAATATTTAAAAATGGCAAATATTTTTGAACCCATTGATACTTCTCATAAGCACAATGACTATTCATAGGACTGGAAATTATAAATACTTCATACCTATTATCATTCACTAATTTCCCCATTGTTTCAATTGCACCATCAATTGGTTTTAAATTTGCAAAGAATCCTGGACTATTAATTATTTCAAAACCTTCATTACCTATGTAATCTTTTAATGAATAAGTTTTAATATCAGACACTTTAAGATTTTTATTGTATTTATAATTGTATTCTTGACATAAATAAGATAGCATATCTACAGTAACTTCGTCCATGTCGATATAAAATGATAATTTATTGGTTTTATTACTCATCTATTTCCTCCATCATAATCTTATTAATTTGATCATATAACCCACCTGAACAATTTAAAGGATAACTATTAAATAATTTAATTTTACATTTATTTACACATTGCATAGCTTGTAATTCTGTTTCGTGTTTAAACGTCTTTGGATTAATCATATAATCAACTCTTTTCTGTAATCTTTCCAATCTTAATTCTTCATTTGCTATAACTGCAATTGGTAAATATCCTTTTTCAATAAAATAATCATATTCATTTAATTGTCTTGCATCGTCTATCACAATTTTATCAATACCTTTACTCCTACTAATTAAATAATCACACCAAATATTTTCATTAAATATTTTTCTCATCATTTGTCCATATTTTTGCAAATGTTCTCTATCATGCATTTTATATAATTTACATTCTGAATGTATTTTTTCACCTAATGAAAATTTATTATATCCATAATTTTCACATAGATATTTTGCTATTGTTGATTTTCCACTACCCATTTGACCAAAGAGAATTATGTTTTGCATATATTAATTTACTCCTTTCTAAATATTTATTTTAATATTCTATTCCTCTTTCTTAGGATACATTCCACAAGAATGTTGTTCTTCGCAATATCCTTTAACTTCACACTTAACCTTTGCATAACTAATAATCTTTTCCCATTCACTATCTAACTTACTAACCACCTTTAATAATTCCTTCATAAATTTTCTATATTCCCAATATGCCCTATTACATAATCTTACTTCTGCCATATGCAAAATTGCTCTAGCATTAATTTTAAGTACCATTCTACTTTCCATACCTAAAGGTAGAATATTAGCAATATCTTCTTTTGGTATATTTAAATCTTCTAATTGTTTGTAAGCATTTTGAATATTTCTCATTATTGAATTATAAATATTTGATGCAGATTTATTATTACATATTGATTCTGGTATAATATAATCAAATTCACCATATTTAATATAACGTGTTGAAGACTGTAATCTAGTAGTTCCAACAATATGAGTATAAATTTCTCTAATAACTCTAGCAGAATAATTATCAATTAATACTGTAATATCTGGATATTCAATAACCCTATGGTGTCCTGATTCAATACAATCAATTCCAATTTGTGGAGAAGGTTTACTTCCCCAACATTCTGAAGCACATGTTCCCATTAGAGTTAATGGATTTTTTGTGTAGTCTAGTATTTTAATCATATCTAATTTCTCCTTTTCTATTTATTATTTTATTATTCCATAATCCCATCATCCACCAGACACACTAAACAATCATAATTTTCCAATTCATCAAAATCATATATACTATAATTACATATATTAATATTAAATTCCATATCATTTTGTTCACAAAACATATCATATATTTTTCCATATTTTTGCTCTATATCTTTATTTAATCCATTAACTAAAATATCTACAATATAATTATCTCCACTTGTTGATTCAAATATAACTATACCCATATATTCATTATTCTTACTCAATTCTGGAATAAATTTTTCTTTAATAAGAGTAGGATAATTAAAAGATAATTTCATTTCTGTAAGAAAATTTTCTAATATTTCTATTTTATCTAAATTATTTGTAGTTTTGCATAATTTAATAATATCTTTAATATCACTAATCTCTTTTTCAATATTGTTAAGATATAAATTAATTTGCATGTTTGTGATTCCTCCTTTTATGTATTTATTTTATTATTTTGTACTTTTATTAAATAATTGCTTAATGCATAATAATTTTTATCATTTAAATTTTCTCTACCTTTACGAAAGTGAGATATTCTAGTTTCATGAATTCCTAATTGATTAGAAAACCATCTAGCTTTAATGCCATTAATTTCAATATAATTATTTAATTTTAATCTTAATTCATTTTGATCTGGGATAGTATACACTTCAACATTCTCCTTTTATAATATATCTATATTTTGATATTCATATTCAATTTCATGCTTATCCAACAATTCCTCTAATCCTTCAGTATATTGTTTCAATTCATTAAACCTATCTGTAATTTCTTTTTCTCTATTATGTAATTCTATAAAATCATCATTCAAACTTCCCATAATATATTCTATATCTCTAATACTTCTAACATATTCATTTAATTCTGGTTCGCCATTTTTATTATAAGTTATCATATAATACCTCCTTTATGTATTTTTATTTTAATAAAGTGGGGAATTTAACCCCCACATTATCATCCCAATCATCCTATACAAATATTTTCTATCACATTGTCAACAATATTATCTTCTAAAACAACTCTACCATCTTCACCAATTTTCAAAAACATAATTAATTTATCAATTTTTAATAATTCATCATGATATTCTCTTGCTAATTTTTCACTAACAAATGGAGTTATGTATTGAACTTTCGGAATTAAATTAATATTGACAATTCCAGTTCCACGCATAGTATTTTCACCATTGACAATAATTAATTTTAATACAGCAATTGCATAATTAAACTCCCTTCCTAAATTATAAGATTTTTAAAAATTGATATAAATCTCTTGAAAATGTTAAATTCTTATCATAGAAATTAATAATTCCTAGAGATGATATTTTATCTGAAGTTCTTAATATTCCTGCTCTAAAGAATCCTAAAACATTATCTTGATTATCGACACTAACTAATTCAATATCATTCCATGAATCTTCACTTAATTTCATGGTATAATTCCAATAATTATCATAATTATAGAATTTATATTTTTCTTGAAATACTATATTTTGGTATATAGATTGTAATTTATCTTTATATGTGTATGCTAATTTTAGTATATAGTTAACCTCCTTTCTGATAAAATATATATAAAATTTTTAATTTAATTTATAAATAACTACATCATAATCATGAAATATTTCTTCAATCATTCCATATACTATATTCCAATTTCCACCTGCTAAACCACAACCTAAATTATAAGGAATTGCTATTGACTTTTCCTTTTAAAGTATTATTATTCCATGTGACTGATTCATATAAACTTTCTAAACTTTTTCTTAATGCATTATAATCAGTATATCTTTTATCTCTACCGTATCCTTCTTACCCAAATAAATTAGCAATTATTTTACCATCTGAACAATTCACAAATTGAACATTACCAAGCAAAGATTCTTTTTTAGAATATCCTCTTTTATACTCTTCTTTTGCCCAATTGATTAAATTTACATATTCTTCATATACATTAGGATATTTATCACGTATTTGTTTTGCTAGTCCTGATGCCATTTTGCCACGACAATTTACTTGATGACATAGTATATCTTCTTTTGCTTCAAGAATATTACCTTCAATTATTTTAATCATAATTTTCTCCTTTTATTATAATTTATTAACGACTATATTCTAATTCACTAAATTCATAACCACATTCACTACATTTATAATTATTATATAAATTATAATGTGAGTAATAAATTGTTGAAAAACTACCGCCTAATCCAAAAAACCCACTTTCTTCAGTTGTATGTACATTTCTTTTTTCTTCACCAATTTTATCTATATTTATACTTTTGCATTTATCACAACAAATTATTTTTGCCATAATTAATTCTCCTTTATATTTTTATTTTAATTTATTTAAGAAATTCTGTTTAATATTCTTTGTAGTAATTCTAAATTATTTACTACTGATTTTGGACAGAATTTTTCAATATATGTTCTATCATTATTAATTATTGCTTCTCTTATTTTAGTTGCACTTAATCCTTCAAACAATTCATTGCGTTCAAAGAATCTAAAATTAATCTTTTCTTTAATTTTATCTTCAAACCAATTTAACATAATACTTGGTTCATCTGAATAATATAATGTAAAAATATTATTTTTTGTTTTTGAGATTATATTATAATATAAATACAAACCCCATTCTTTATCATTTTCATAATCTTTTTCGTGCGTAAAATCTGGTATAGTATGTATTTTAATTTTATTTATATGGTTAAAATTAAAATTATCATATATTGCTCTACTTAACATGGTTTCTCTTAGTTCTATTGGAAAGGGATTCCTTGGGACATATTTTTTATTTGAACTGCCTAATATAACAATAACTTCATCATTATCAATACATGCTTGTTTAACTAAATGTAAATGTGCATTGTGAACTGGTTGCATTCTTGCTAAAAATACTCCTGTTTTCATAGGTTATTTATCTCCTTTTTTATTATTTATTTTTAATTTTATATTATTTATAATGTTTATTAACTTCTCCATGCTTTACCTTGTTTTTGAGAATTAATAATATTTTTAATTTGATTTGCAATTATTTCTGTACTTTGTTTTTCACCTTTAATGATTTGATATTTAATACCAAAATCATCTAACATTTTTCTTAATTTAATATCATCTTGTTTTGCTTCTTCTGCTGTTTGGAATCTGCCAAATGGATTAAATGGTTTAACTCTTTCAACAAAGTAGTTGATATTATTAAATTTATTAAATTCATTTAATACATATTGATTAAATGTTTCATCTACTAGTTTATTATTTTTAATTGCATTTACTGTATTATAAAAAGCAGATAATAAAATAGGCGAATCAGTAACTATTACATCTAATCTATCTACGATTAATCTTCTTATTTTATAATGTTGTTTACCAAAAATATAACATTGATCTTGAAATATTGCCTTTCTTTCTTCAATTAATTGATGTTTAACATATTCATCACAATATTCTACATTAATTCCACCCATCCATTTAATCTCTGCTGAAACATCCCATGCTAAATTACTTTTCCCTGCCCCACTTCCAGCGAAAAAGTTTACTACAATTGTCATGTTAATTTTCCTCATTATTCTTATATTTTAATATTATAATACATAATAATCCTGATAGCAATAGCGACATTGAATTAGTGATTAAAAACATATAACCTGTTTTATTAATTATTAGATTGATAGCATATACTTCCATACACAAGATACCAATAAAAACAGATGTAAAAGTTTTTAAATTTAAATCATTCACTGATTTAGTTTTAAATATTTGAATCACTTGAAAAATATAGCCGAATGATAATATACAACCACCAATTAACTGTAATAAATTAAATATCATGTTTTCTCCTTTAGTCTATTTGAATATTAGTTTCAATTACAACATTTCTTATTTGTTCTGATGTGCCAATTTCTTCTTCTAACATTTCTTTAAAACTATTAGATACTTCTTTTTTATAATCTTCTATAGTTATATTTTCTTTTTCTAAAAGATTATTAAATAATTCATCGTCTGCATCATAAGAAATAGTATTAACTATTAAAAATTTCATATTAATTTACCTCCTTTCTAAAGTCATTACCAAACCTATAATTTATATTATTTTATTTTTCTAAACACTACAACCATACTTGGAAATGGTGCAACATCTTTACATCCGCTAAATTTTAATCTACCTTCAATAAACCTAATCTCCATTTTATTATATATGTATTTATGAAATGCCTTATGATCAGTCCTTGATGGAAGTAAAGCAACTACTATAGCACCTTTTTGACTTTCTTCATATGCTTTTTTGATCCAATCTTCTTGCCCCGGTTTATATTTGTCAATATGATAACCACGTTTTTGACATGTCTTTTTATTACAATTAGGTTTACAAGGATTTTCAGGTTTAGAGTAAGGTGGATTCATAAATACTATTTCATTCGTCCAATCTTTAGATAACCCATCATCTTCAATGGTGTAATATTTAGGACATTTATGATTCTCATGTGTAGAACAAGGATCAAGTGTGAAATTAAATTCTTCATTTAGTTTATTATAGAATAAGTCAGGTGTAATCCATTCATCTGATTCGCTAGAAAACATTAATTCTTTATTTATAATAATTACCTCCAATTATATTTTTATTAATATTTCTTTAATTAATTTATCTAATCCTAATCTATCTTTACAATAAGTCATAAAATCATCTGCTTTTAATTCTTCTTTTAATTCATTAAAATTAAAATCATTCATAGATATAATTTCAACTTTAATATCATAATTAAGTTTTAATAATTCTCTATATTTTTTAATTGCTTCTTCTGGTGAATTTGCTAATATAGGATAATGATTTCCTCTCCATAATTTTTCTTCTTTATATTTATTAAATATTAGTCCATTTCTTTTCATATATGTATACTCATATTTAAGTCTATAAATATCCATAAATTTACTCCTATTTTCTTATTTATTTTATTATTAAGACAAAACTTTAATTTTGAATTAACTTATTTCTTAATTTCATTAATCTATTACAAAATTCTTTTTCAGTTAATATTGTATGAGATGCATCGTTTTTACCTATACTATGAGTTAATACTGCATCTTTTGTTGCTAATAATGCTTTTTTAAATCCTTCATTCTTAGATAATTCTAAATATGCTCTATCTAATAAATTTTGATATTCTTGACTATGCCTATCTATTTCTTTTCCTCTCCACCATAATGTTTGAGTTAACCACCACTTTTTAGGTTTGCCTTTATATTTAGCAGTTTTACCTACTAGTGTACAAACATATTCTTGCATATTAATATCTTTAAATTTCATTGATTGAAGAAATCCTTCCATACTATTACATTTTACTCCATCTATTTCAAAAGGATGTGGAGTGAAATTTGATAATACTGATGCAGGATAACCGCATCCACTTCTTATATCCATATGTATATTCTCCTCATTTATTTTTTGTTTTTTAAAGTTTGAATAAAATTCCGAGTTTATACCAAAATTTTATAAAATTATTTGTTTTCCTCACTTTTATTATTATTATTATTATTTAATAAATATCTAACATAAAAACAAGATATACCTAACATAAAAGATTGAGATACTACACTTATTTTATCTGGTGATAAAATATTAGATAAATATAATACGGAATTAAATAAAAATAATCCACCACATATATTAAGTAAAATATTTTTTATTTTCACTTTATTTTTCATAATTTTAATCTCCTTTTATTTTTAAATTTTTTAATAATATTTTCAATGCTAATTCATTTTCTAATTCATAAATCTCAAAATCTTCTTTATTCATAACTTCTATTTCACTCTTACTATCTCTTACTTCAAACACTTTACATTCATAACATTGATGATGTGGTTTGTAACCTTCTGAAGTGCCATCTTCATTGCCGAATGCACCAAATGGGCATCTGGATTCTTTATGATTATTATTATCATCTTTACTATTTTCATCATCTTCATATACAACAATTCTAACTTTATCACATACATGAAATCTTTCATAATATGCTTTTCTTTCTTCAAATGAAAAATAACCATATTCTTTACATTTTTTATTTGATAGTTTACCTAATCCATAATCAATCCAATCCTGACCTTTCATTGAACCACAATTTAAACCTTTACCAAATCTAGCATAGAATAATTCTTGCCCTGCTAATGGCATTTGATCTATGAAATCTAATATTTCTGATTCATATTTGTAATTTAATTGCATCATATTGTGTTCTGTATATGATTTTATAATTTCTAAATTCCACCATATAGGATTTGTGAGATTGTAGCATATTGGACAGAGGTATAGGCGAGATGAGAAATTTTCAAATTTTGAGTTATGATTGAGTGCTGGAATGTGTATTGTGTGCAATTGTTGGTATTCTTTTAGACAATTAAAACATGTAGATTCTGGATCATTTATTGTGATATGATTAGGGTTAGTAGAATTGTTTGTTTCTATTAATTTATTTGATTGTGACATATAATATCTCCTTTCTAAATATATTTATATTATTAATTTATTAATTATTTAATTAACTTTAAACTACCATATTCTTTACATTTTTCTTTTATTTCTAAATTATTTAATTCTTCTTGTAACTCTATAATTTTATCTCTTAAATATTGTTTTTCTTTTTCTAATTTATACTTTTCTACTTCTGTATTCTTATTTTGTTCATTTGCTTCAAATTGTTCTTTATACTCCCAATAATCTCTCTCTTGTCCTTTCCATGAATATCCACCTAAACTAATAACTTTTTCTATTCTAAATGAAGGAGCCGTAAAATCACAACCATTTCCACAACATCTATATTTTTCATTATACCCTTCATCTTCAGGTTCACATTCGCAATATCCCCAATGTCTTTCATCTTTAGTGAATTCTATATAATAACAATAATTATAATAGGCATCTACCATATAGTCACTTTCTTTTTCATTATCTGGTTTTTCAATTAATATTCTAATCTTTCCGTTTGTATAACCCATAGAATTATCTTCATCATAACCGTTAATACAATATGTATGCTTAGTAATATCGTCAATAAATTCTTTGCAATTTGCTATTTGCTGATCAACTACTGATACTATATAAGAGATGTCTAAAGGTTTCTTATTGCGATTAATTCTGTTTTCGTTTTCACTGTTTAATTCATTTATTAAATTTTTAATGAATTGATCTTTTGTGGAAGATAAATTATTAGTAGTGATATTATTCATTTTATTATTCATGTAATAGTATCTCTCCTTTAATATTATATTTATTTTAATATTCTTATTGATTATTTCTAATTAAACTTTCTAATCCACTTAAATAATCATACTCTTTAACTAGTGTTGCTATTTTACAAGTTAATTCTTCTTTTTTATTTGGGATTTCTGATAAACCATAACAATTGTCTAGTAAGACATATTTACTAATCAACTGACATGTTTCAAAATAACTGTCTGATTCGTGGTAGAATTTACAATCCCATTTTATACATTTCAATTTATTTGTTTCTTTAGATTCCATATAGTTTGTCCCTTTCCTTATGGATAATTATACATTTATTTTTCTATTCTGTCAATAATAATTTTCATTATTTTCTATTTTTATTTAATATTTAGCAGAGAGTTTAATTTCTCTCTGCTAAATATACTTTATTTTACAATTTACTTTGATTATATTGATAACCATCACGTTCAGAAGTGCCTAATTGACGTTTATAATTCTCAAGATTTTTATTAATATATTGATTAATTATATCTTTAGGATTTAAACCTACTTTAATACTTACACTGATTAGAAAATGCCATAAATCAATTACTTCTTCTTTAACATTATCCCAATCTACATCTTTCTTATTTTTCCACCATTTCCAATTGCAAGCATCGTTTAATTCACATGCTTCAGTTATAATTGCAGTACATAATTTTTGAACCCATTCTTCTGTATCAGAATAATCTAATCCTCTTTTTTCTTTTATGTACTCATCAAAAGTATTTTGCAAATCAAATAGTGCTTCAAGTTTATCTACATTCTCATTTTCTTTATAAGATTCTAATTTATTCATAATTTGTTGTTCACTCATGTTTATCATTTCTCCTTTTATTTATTATATTTTTTATTATTAATTACTATTATGAACACAAACTAAAGCCACAATTACAGATAACGCATCCACCTTCAGATCTTAATTTTTCTCCACAATCAGGACATTTTCTATAATTATCATTATTACATTCACTACGACTATTATTTTCATTTTGCTTTAATTCATTTTTTGTTTTACCTAATTGATAAAGCAATTCTTTTGCAATAATATCAGAACAACTTTTTCCATCACATTTTCCTTCTTTTCTTGCATTCATAGCAACAGGACATTTAACTGATTGTAATTGATCAATTATATAATCAGGATGTACTCCTGATCTAAATAATAATGATACTGTTCTAGTTAATGCTTCTGTTAATCCTGTGCAACCTCCAGATGTTCCAGGTTGAGAAAATATTTCTGCTAGATTATTATATTTATCTTTAAATGTCATTAACCATATACTTCCACATCCTGTAGGTAATTTAACACGTTCACCTTTTGCTCTCGCCATCGCATTTTTAGGAATTATATAATCTTCTTTTTTAATTTCTTCTCTGAGGACAGATAATGTTTGATTTTGTCTACAACCATCTCTATAAACACTTAATCCTTTTAATCCCATTTTCCATGCTTGTATATAAATATCCATAATATCTTCTATTGTGGCATTATTTAAAAAATTAACTGTTTTGCTTATTGATAAATCAACATGTTTTTGTAATACAGAAACCATTTTAACATGTTCAATTGGTTTAATATCATGAGCAGTAACAAATATTTCCTGAATATCTTTTGGTATTTCTTCTATTCCCACACAACTACCATGATTTTTTTCTATTTTTGACATTAATTCATCTGAATATATTCCTCTATTTTCAAGTTCTTGCTTAAAAATTTCGTTAGTTATGTAATAAAAATTTCCATCATATGTTCTTCTTGAAAATGTAAGTGCGAAAACTGGCTCACACCCACCACTAGTATTTGCAATAAATGAAAGAGTACCTGTAGGAGCAATACTTAATAAATTTGAATTGCGTATTTTAATATTCTTTTTCTCCCATTCACTACCTTCCCATGCAGGGTATATTCCTTTTTCTTCGCCTAATTCTATTGATGCTTTAATAGTGGTTTCTTTCATTATTTCAATTATTTTTTCAGCTAAATTATATCCCTCTTTAGAATTATATTTAATTTTTAATAAATAAAATAATTCTCCTAATCCCATTATTCCAAGACCAATAGGACGTATTTGCTTTGTAACTTCATCTATTTTTTGTAATGGTAATTTATTAACGGTAATCATATTATCTAACCATCTAATTGCTTTTGAAGTTAAATCTTTTAGCTTTTCAAAATCAAAAACTTTATTTTTAATACATTTAATTAAATTAATACTACCAAGATTACATGATGAATAAGGAATATTAGTAAACTCATTACAAGGGTTGGTATTTATTTCCATATATAAATGCTTATTCATATTGCCTTTATTCATTGTAGTCTGATAATTTGATCCTGGTTCTCCTGTTTTCCATGAACATTCTGCAAATTCTTTAAATAAATCTCTAGCTTTTAAAGTATCATATATTTTTGTAGGATACCCTTTGATTTTCCATTTTTCTAAATTTCCATCCCATTCCTTATCATAAATTTCTCTAACTGTGGTATAGTCGGGAAATTCTAAATTCCAATCTTTATCTTCTTCTACTGCTTTCATAAAATCATCAGTAAATGATACAGATATATTCATTCTTTGAAGTTTAGAGGTGTCATCTTTGCAATGTAAGAATTCTTTTATTTGTGGATGCCATATTGCTAAATTTTTTTTAATTGCACCTTTTCTAGAAGGATTATTTTCAGTCATTTTATTTGCTGTGAAATCATATTTTTCCATAAATGCTACAACTCCACCAGCATAACCTTTAGAGGTATTGACTTTTGCTTTAGCAGGTCTTAAAGAAGACATTGATGCACCTGCACCACCATTTTTTTGAAATATTTTACTATACTCAGCATCTAACTGACATATGCTTTCTATATTATCATTTAATGGTAATATGAAACAAGATGATAATTGACCACCATTTTTTTCATGTGCATTTAATAAACATGGAGTACTAAAAATAAATTCTAGATTAACCATTGCATTATAGATATCTCTTTCAACTTCTTTTTTAATTATTTTGTCTATTTCTGCACTCGCTATTGCCTTAGAAACTCTTTTACAAATATCTTCCCAATATTTTTCTCCTTCTTGAAAATATTGTTTTTCGTTTAGTAATTTTAATGCATTTTCATTAATCAATATGTATATCCTCCATTTATATTTTAATTATTATATTTATTATTTTAAATTTCAAAACGACACCAAACCCTCCTTTTATATATATTGTTATTTTAATACTAGATATAGTAATTTATCTACTTATATTTACTATATCTAGTTATTTTAAATTAATATTTACTGTTTATAAAATTTTACTGCATCTGCATTGCCTTTTAAAACTTGTATGGCATCTTTTAATCTTCTAATAAAAACTGAAATTAAAGGTCTTGCAATAACCCATTTACCATCAATAAATGTTTGATTTTCTTTTAAATTTTCAATGTTCAGCATAATTAATTCTCCTTCTATATATTTATTTTATTATTCTATTATTTCCTAACATTTTCACCTCAATAAATTCCTTATAATCATTTTCTTCATCACAGTCATCTCTTCCATTCAAATAACTTTGATATGTATCTACTATTGCTAAATATCTTAAGCAATTCTGTGCTTTCTTACAGTCATCATTCTTACACATATCTAAATCCGACAAACAATCACCTCGCTTTTATTTATTCTTTATGCTAATATATAATCAATATAACCACATTCACATTTAACTTTTCTTTTAGGTGGATTACTAGTGTAAATACAATTATCTGCATACATTAATTCATTTTTACATAACGGACATTCGATACCAGTATTCATTAATTTTTCTTGTTGAATAAGTTTTAATATATTTTTATTATGCTCATCTATTGTTTTCATAATAATTAACCTCACTTTTTATATTTTTACTCACACAAATTTAAATATTCTTGAATCATATCTCCAGATTGTGAAGTACAATAATGTCTAGTATCACATTTAGGACATATATAAAATTGATAAAATAATCCTTCGTTTTCATCTGATTCTTGTTCTATTAGTTTTACTATTGGTTCACATAGTAGACAGTACATAATTAAACCTCCTTTCTATATTTTAATAAAAGGTAAAAAATTATTCTTTAATTACTTTTCCACAATTAGGACAATAATTAAATATGCCTTTCCGAACAATAAAAATACCATTGCATGAATCACATTCCCATTTAGTTTCACCAATTAATAAACAAGGATCATCTTCAACTAATTTAATTGTTGTGAATCCATTACTCATAATCAATCTCCTTTTAATTTTAATATTAATATTATTCTAATGCTTTATCCCAACACTTTTCGCATTGTTTTAATACTTCTTTAGAATCAATACCTACATTTTCTTTTTCACATTCACCAATATATTCATCTAATCCAAATGCACTAGGACAATGACTAATTAAATAATTTCTATTTTTATCATTTCTTCTTAACGATTCTCTAATGTCTATACATGCCTGCAAATGGTTTATGTCACCAGTTTTAATATTGTCACAATATTTTAAGATTATTTCTTTTCCATTTTTCATATTTAATTGCTCCTTTATATTATTATAATTTTATTCGTTTTTTACGTTTCATCACAATCATATATTGGATGATATTCTATATTCAAACAATAAATACATATATTACATATATTTTTCTTTTTGCAATTAAAGCATAGGCAATTCTCACATTCTAAAGGAATATTTTTTATCATATAAAACTATACCTACTTCCTTTCCTAATTTACAAAAACTTAATAATATCTCTCAACGCAAAATTTCTTTCTGCACATTTTTCTATATCATA
>Ga0209319_1000985_pt1 | contig 27110 bp, 29 predicted proteins | sample RifGroE2_FD_184000 | JGI IMG/M metagenome (GOLD analysis project Ga0209319, IMG submission 184000) | Groundwater microbial communities from Rifle, Colorado - Groundwater E2 (SPAdes) (version 2) | ecosystem: Environmental > Aquatic > Deep subsurface > Groundwater | place: Rifle, Colorado, United...
TAGACAGAAAGCTTGATACAGACTAGATTTTGAAGTAGACATGACGTGTGTGGTTAGAGATGAGTGAATACTTCCCTAACTATAGCGTCATGTTTTAGTTATACACCACCTTGTTTAGTATAGAGCCTAGATCAGTTGACAAAAATCACAGAAAAACATACACTATCGCTCGCAAATCAATTTTTTACTATTACCCCCTATGGCACATAAAAAAGCGGGTGGATCGACTAGTTTGGGTCGAGATTCCCAAGGAAAACGCCTCGGTGTGAAAATCTCTGATGGAACAACCGCAAAAGCCGGACAAATCATTGTTCGACAACGCGGGACCAAAATTCACCCAGGAATAAACGTGAAAAAAGGCAATGATGATACATTGTATGCGGCTGTTCAAGGGATTGTGAAGTTTACCAAAAAGAAAGTCGGTAATTTTCATGGAGCCTTGAAGAATCGAACCTTTGCAAACGTGGAAACAGAAAAATAAACAAATCCCGCACAGCTCAGTTGTGCGGTGTTTTGTTTGGCAGAGCCGTGGGAAATGCGGTATGATAAAGATAATCTATTATGAAAAAAGAAGAAATCATTGAGCTTATAAAAATTAGTTTGGATCGCGTACGTCCTGTTCTTGAAAGAGATGGTGGAGGGATTGAGTTTGTCGATTATGAAGCAAATACTCAAACTGTTTTTGTGAAGTTTCAAGGGGCGTGTGCAGGTTGCCCTTTTTCTCGATTGACCCTTCAACAAGTGGTTCTTACTTCTTTGCAAGAAGAACTCCCTTTTTTAACCAACATCAAAGATGTTTCTTCCCCTCTTTCTTCGTCGAAAGAAGATCTCTCCTAAGCACCTGTTGCGCGATCTTCACTATCTTATTCTTCACTCTCAATTGTTTCGATGGACAACCATGGGCTCTTTGTTTTGTGTTTCTCTTGTCTGGATTTTACCAATTTGGCGGATCATTCCTTTGACAGAGCAACAACCATATCTTCCTCTTCATTACAATATTTATTTTGGGATTGATCAATTCGGTCCTTGGTATCAAGTTTTTTTCCTGCCCATTCTTGGAACCATCTTACTTTTAGTCAACACTTGTTTTGAAGCTGTCTTTTTTCAAAAGGAACGGATCATTAGCACCTTCTTTGCTCTTGGAACCGTAATCGCAGAAGGTATTTTGTTTGTCTCCATGTTGTTTATTGTTTTGCTCAATATTTAATATGACATTGGAATCCCTTGAAATTACGCGCGTTCTTGTCCTGACTTTCATTGCTTTTCTTCTTGCGATTGCGTGGACTCCTTATTTAATTCGTATTTTGAAAAAGTTTAAGATGGGCAAATCCATCCGAACAGAAAAGGAAGCTCCTATTTTTGCAAAACTTCATGCAAAAAAAGCGGGGATTCCAACAATGGGCGGATTACTCATTTGGATCACGGTGTTATTTTTAGCCGTGGTTTTTTATTATGCCTTTTCTGCATTTCCTGAAGGAAGTTTTTGGGCACAGTTAAATTTTCTCAGTCGAGGAGAAACACTTTTGCCTTTAGGAGCACTTGTGGCTTCTGCGATTGTTGGATTTGTTGATGATTATTTTAATGTAAAAGGAATTGGGAAAGGAGGGGGAGGATTACGTGTACGTCACCGTTTGTTTATTTATACAGCCATTGCTTTAGTGGGCGCGTATTGGTTTCACATCAAATTAGATTGGGATCTTCTTCACATTCCATTTTTAGGAGATTACAACATCGGATTTTGGTATTTGCCTTTTTTCCTTTTGGTTATTGTCTCTACAGCTTTTTCCGTGAACGAATCTGATGGACTTGATGGTCTTGCCGGTGGGGCTTTAATGACATCGTTTGGAGCTTATGTTCTTATTGCCTTTGCTCAAGGTCGATATGATCTTGCTGTTTTTTGTGGAGTCATTTTAGGAGCCTTACTTGCCTTTCTTTGGTTTAATATTCATCCGGCACAATTCATAATGGGAGATACAGGGGCAATGTCTTTAGGAGTCACACTGGGAATTGTCGCCATGTTAACAAACACAGCTTTCATCCTTCCGATTATTGGAATGATTTTTGTTCTTGAATCTCTTTCCGTTCTTTTTCAAATATTTTGGCGAAGAGTTTTTCACAAAAAACTTTTTTTATCCGCACCTTTTCATCATCATCTTGAAGCAATTGGATGGCCTGAATCAAAAATTGTCATGCGTCTTTGGGTTGTTTCTATTGTTTCTGCTGCCTTAGGAGTTGCGGTTTTTCTTATGGACGTTTTAGTTTCTTAAACATGTCTCGACCGTCTCATACATTTGATGTTCCTTATTTAACGATTACTGGAGTGATCGTTCTTTTTGGATTGATTATGCTTGCCTCTGCTTCTGCTCCTGGTGGATATAGTGATTTTGGAGACAGTTTTTACTATGTCAAACACCAGCTTATTTTTGGATTTATTCCAGGAATTGCTGGATTGATTGTGATGAGTCGCATTCCTTATACGTTTTGGCGACGTCATGCATGGAATCTTCTCATTCTTTCCATTGTTTTATTAGTCTTGGTTTTTATTCCAGGATTGTCTGCAGGCATTGGAACAGCGCATAGTTGGATTTCCATAGGTGGAGTCTTTTCTCTTCAGCCTTCTGAAATTGTGAAGTTAACGTTTTTGTTTTATCTTGCAGCTTGGTTAAGCCAACGTGGACGTCATGGGGTTAAAGATGTGAACACGGGACTCATTCCATTCATCGGAGTATTGGGAACCATTATGGTTTTGATGATGTTACAGCCTGATATAGGAACCATGTCTATTATCGCGGCCATGTCTTTAATTGTGTACTTTGTGGCAGGAGCACCACTTAGCCATGTACTTGGTCTGGTGGGAGCAGGAATCGGTAGCCTTGCATTGTTAATTGGTCTTGCTCCCTATCGTGCAGCACGATTTACGACTTTTCTTCATCCTGAACTTGATCCACAAGGAATTGGTTATCACATCAATCAAGCCCTTCTTGCTATTGGTTCGGGAGGATTTTTTGGGCTTGGGTATGGACATTCTCGACAGAAATTTGAATATCTTCCAGAGGTGATGAATGATTCACTTTTTGCGATTATTGCCGAAGAACTTGGTTTTCTTATTGCCCTTTTTGTTCTTTTGCTTTTTCTTGCTTTTTTATGGAGAACCCTGCACATTGCACAAAAGGCACCTGATGCTTTTGCAAAATACCTTGTGATAGGGATTGGAGCTTGGATTAGTATTCAAGCATTTGTGAACATCGCTTCTATGGTTTCTTTGCTTCCCATCACAGGAGTTCCATTGCCTTTCATGAGTTATGGAGGAACTTCTCTTGCAATTTGTTTGGCTGCTTCAGGTGTTGTGCTTAATGTTTCGCAATATTCTCAAATTCGAAAACATGTATGAAAATCGCTTTTACTGGTGGAGGAACACTTGGTCCTGTCACTCCACTTCTTGCTGTGCTGGAAACCGCAAGAAAAGATGATCCCACTTTGGAAAGTTTTTGGATTGGCACAGCACATGGTCCTGAACAGGAACTTATTGCTTCAGAAAAAGTGATTTTTTATGCGCTCCCTGTGGCACGGCTTCCTCGTTATCTTTCTGTGGAATGGATTCTGCTTCCTTTTCGCTTTCTTGTTGCTTTGGTGAAGGCTTGGTGGATTTTGAAAAAAGAAAAACCCAGCATGATTGCTTCTGCTGGAGGGTACACGGCTGTTCCTGTTATTGTAATTGCTTGGTTTTTAGGGATACCTGTGTGGGTACATCAACAAGATGTTTCTCCGTTGCTCACCAATCTTCTTACCGCCCCTTTTGCTACTGTGGTTACAACTGCTTTTGAAAAAAGCATGAAACGGTTTCCACAAGCCATCACACAACATCTTGGAAATCCTGTGCGACCTTCTGTATTAAAGGGGTCAAAAGAACGAGCTATTGCTCACTTTCATCTTGATCCAACCTTGCCAACGGTTTTAGTTTTTGGGGGAGGGGGAGGGGCTTCTTGGTTGAATCACGCCTTTCTTAGCATTGGGGCAGATCTTTCAAAGAAAGCAAACATTATTCATCTGACAGGGAAAGGGAAAATGCTTGAACCTTTATTGGATCTTGGGGATCATTATCATGCACAGGAATTTTTGAAAGAAGAAATGGCAGATGTTCTTGCGGTTGCCGAATTAGTCATTACGCGTGCAGGAATGGGAACTATTACCGAACTTTCTGCTTTAGGAAAAGCATCTATTATCATCCCTTTGCCAGAGTCTCCTCAAGAAGCAAATGCAAAAGTCATCGAAAAAGCAGGGGCCGCCATGGTTTTGTTTCAGGAGGAAGTGTCCGCAGAAGAGGTAAAAGATGCGATCTTTGATTTACTTCAAGATCAGACAAAAAGGCAAATACTTTCTGATAAGATGAGACAATTACTTCCTACTGATTGCGCGAAAACTCTTCTGAAACAAATGAAATTTTAGAGAAAAACAGGCAATACACAGGCAATACGACTGTTGACAAAATCGTAATTTTTTGCTAAATTTTTGCGTTCTCTTTTGTTCTTTTCATCCTCTCCACCTCAACCTTGGAGTTTTTCATGCTCGATACTTTCCTTCATCCTACTTGGTGGCAGATTCTGATCGTTTCTGTGCAAGCTATTTGTTTGGTCTTTGTTGCCTATGCCAATGATCAAGCACGAAAAATCCATCCCAGTATTCGAGTCTTCTCAGAAGTGCTGCCCGACGGATTAGATAATCTACAAGTAGGCTTTCTCGGTGTGTATGTTGCTATTTTGTCGTTTATGTTTCTCGCTATGCAGGCACTGCAAAATGCAAATGCATGGCAAGCCTATGGAATGCTCTGGCTTTATACCCTGATTCCTTTGGCGTTTTTCTTGATTCGTCGACCCTTTTACTGGTTTTGTGTGCATGTTTGGAAGATGGTCACCTTTGGAGCATCATCTGTTTATCAAAAAGCAAGTCAGACGGGTAAAGATTGGGAAAAGCGTACTTCAAAGCTTCAAAGCAAGGCAACCCTCAAGCGTCCGCGTTATGAACGCGAGATAAAGCGTGCGTGCCAGGAACTTTTGGATGGGATGAAGATGGGATGGGACAAGGCAGCTGATCGCGTACGCTACTTCCGAGATGATTTGAGCAAGGATCTATTGGAGACACGCCGTCGTCTATGGAAGACCATGCGTCGACTTGAAGAGGATGTGAAGCGCTACCGACTAGCACCTGCTGGGTCGGATGCAGCTCAGCTCGTTGGATTGGTTGAGCAAGAGCTTGCCAAGCATCATCGAACCTATGACAAGACCAATGAAGTCCTCTTGGCCTTGCTGGTCTTTCTGGATCTACGAGCTGAATCTCTGCTTTTGGAAGTGTTGGAAGAGCCAGATGGTGAAGAGAAGTTTCTTGCTGCCTGTGGCCAATTTTGCCAAGATCACGGCCTTTCGGCTGAGCCCAATGACGCCAATCTGCTGGCCGCCTTGGAAGAGGTTGCCAGCGTTGGTCGAAGCCAGCCAGCTCAGAGAGATGATCAAGCCCTTGATCGCAAGCGTAAGGCTGGTGCTGCTCAGGCCGGCCGCGTCACTTAAGGAAAACCCCTACCTCATGGTACATTCATGAGGTTTTTCTTTTTCCAACCGTTTCAAGAGATGGGGAAGATCTTGCCAAAATCTTTTTGTTCTGTTATGATTTCGCTCGTTATCACAATTTCGATAAGCACAGATGCGCTGGTAGCTCAGTGGTAGAGCAGAGGCCTTTTAAGCCTAAGGTCGTGGGTTCGATCCCCACCCGGCGCACCAACAAAAAATCTCAGCTTGCCTGAGGTTTTTTGTTGATCTGTCAGAGGGTGCGGGTATGTTTAGAGGGTCAGGTCTTGAATTGCCACTTTTTTAATTTTATTTAGGATTTTTTTGCATTAAAGCATTTCAAAACCTGATACTAAGTCCGTCTTTGTTTTATCTCTCAAAAGAAAAACCATCCAGATGGATGGAGAGAGAGGGGAGTTTAATCCCAAAAAGAGGTTTGATGTTTTCGTGAAGAGAAAAAATTGAGGGTCACTCCAAGAGCTGTCACACCGAGCATAATAAGCGTTCCTGCACCAAGGTATTCAAGACCAAAGAAAATAGAACTAATAAGCCAGAGAAGAATCGTTCCAATGTAAAGAATAGGACCGATAAGATACCCAATCGTCATGCGCAAGCTTGAAGTGTCTGTCCAAAAAACATGCCTGATGGCGAAAAGAAAAACGCTGATTCCTCCAAGGAAGAGAATGAGACAGAGTAGGAAATAGGCAGTGTTGTTCATGGATCCTCCATGGAAAGAACATTCGTATCACATCATACAGAAAATAGGCTGTCAATGAAAAACTGTCATTTCAAGATCTGACCCCAGTTTATGACCCCAGACCCCAGTTTATGACCCCAGTTTGGACGACTCTAGTTTACACAATGTGAAAGTTTACGATTTAGGAGAAAAAACGTACAATAACCGTATTATGAGGATTGTCTTTATTGGACAAAAAGGTTTAGAAATTGGAGAAAGTGGAGGAGGAGTTGAACAACACGTAAGTCATCTTGCGCATCTTTTGGCGCAACGTGGACATCACATAACCGTGTATGCACGCAAGCGGTATGGTTCAACATATCTTCATGATGAACCAAACATTCATGTTAAATATCTTCCAACCATTCATCGCAAAAATCTTGAAGCGATCTTTCATACGATTTTAGCAACGATTGATGTTTTGTTTCGTTCTTATGACATTATTCACTATCATGGGGTCGGACCTTCAACAGTTGCATGGATTCCTCGTTTATTCAAACGCCGTGCGCGCACAATCGTAACGTTTCATTCTCAAGATCGGTTTCATCGAAAATGGAGTTGGTTCGCGCGTCAGTATTTACATTTAGGTGAATGGACCGCGTGTTGGTTCCCTCATGCCACGATTTGTGTGAGTCATGGAATTCAACTTTATGTGCGTGATCACTATCATCGTCAAATCATCTATATTCCAAATGGAGTTGATATTCAGGAAGTGCAAGAAGATTATCTTCTTCGACAATTTCACTTGCAATCAAAGAAGTATTTATTAAATGTTAGTCGACTTGTTCCACACAAAGGGCAACACTACCTTCTTGAAGCCTATGCACGGTTAGTTGAGCTTATGCCAAAGCGCATGCAAGAGATGGATTTGGTTTTTGTTGGTGCTCATTCTTATACCATTGAATATGAGCGTCAACTTCAGACATTAGCTACAGGTAATCCTCACATTCATTTTTTAGGTCATCGCAGTGGAGAAGAGCTAAAACAATTGTTTGCTCATGCTTATCTTTATGTGCAACCTTCAGAATCAGAGGGGTTATCAGTTGTTGTTTTAGAAGCGATGAGTTATGGAGTGCCTGTGCTTGTTTCTGACATTCAGCCAAATCTTGAAGCTATGAAGCACACAGGATTTTCTTTCAAAAATAAAGATGTTGATGATTTAACGCGAGCTCTACGTGAACTTCTTGATCGGCCAGAGTTGATTGCACGCGCAGGAACAGAAGTCAAAGAAATGATGCACTATCATTTTAATTGGCAAGTGATTGGGGATCATACAGAGATAGTTTATAGAAGTGTTCGTCATTAGGTTTCTTTTTTTAAATTTGCGAATTTTTGTTATTCCGATCAAGAACATAACTCCCTCTGTCTTCCCGATCAAGAACATAACTCCCTCTGTCTTCCCGATCAAGAACATAACTCCCTCTGTCTTCCCGATCAAGAACATAACTCCCTCTGTCTTCCCGAGCGAGAACATAACCCTCTCTGTCATCCCGAGCGAGAACATAACTCTCTCTGTCTTCCCGAGCGAGAACATAACCCCCTCTGTCTTCCCGATTAAGAACATAACCCCCTCTGTCTTCCCGATCAAGAACATAACCCTCTCTGTCTTCCCGATCAAGAACATAACCCCCTCTGTCTTCCCGATCAAGAACATAACCCTCTCTGTCTTCCCGAGCGAGGTTATCGTCGAGCCGAGGGATCTCATGTAACTTGAGATTCTATCTGGCTTTCAGGCCGGACTTAGAATGACAGAATAAAGAATAACAAAAATAAACTAATACTGATGTTTTACAGTCGCACAGGTGTTTCCTACATATCAAAAAATTCATTGACTATGCAATCTATGCAACAAAATGGTTTTATCTGGCACGAAGAAACAGTTGAAGAATGTTTACGAGTGCTTGAAACACAAAAAGAAGGTCTTTCTTCTCCAAAGGCTTTAAGCCGTATTCAGGATTTTGGAAAGAATGAGTTACCTCGAGAAAAAGTCGCTCCTTGGTGGAGGGTCTTGGTTCAACAGTTTATTGGCCCTATGGTCATGGTGCTTGTTGTTGCGGCTTTGCTTTCTGCCATTTTACAAGAATGGGTTGATACTTCTGTGATTGTCGCGGCTATTCTTCTCAACACCACCATTGGTTTTTTTCAAGAATACAAAGCAAATAAATCTCTTGAGCAATTACGTTCTCTTGTGCAACCCAAAGCCATGGTTCGACGAGATGGGAAAGATAAGGAAATAGATGCACAGTTACTTGTTCCAGGTGATCTTCTTGTCTTACAAACAGGTGATCAAGTGACAGCGGATGCTCGAATCATTGAACTTTCAAATTTGGAAATAAACGAAGCAGCTTTAACAGGGGAATCCATGCCGATCAAAAAGAAATTTGTGGCTTTGAGTGTGGGAACGGTTCTTGCAGAAAGAGTAAATATGGTTTATGCGGGAACGAATGTGGTTGCTGGTCATGCGCTCGCAGTGATTGTTGCCACAGGTCTTAATACAGAAATTGGAAAGATTGCTCAACTAGTCAAAGAAGCAAAGGAAACAAAAACTCCTCTTCAAGTCCAACTTCAACGATTAGCAAAATGGTTATCCATTTTTATTGTGATCGCTATTTGCTTGCTTTTCCTTTTAGGAATCATGACAAATCGTGGATGGTTTGAAATGATTGAGCTTAGCATTGCTCTTGCAGTTGCTGCGATTCCAGAAGGGCTTTTACTTTCTGTGACGGTTGTGCTTGCGATTGGCATGCAACGTATATTAAAACGAAAGTCTTTGGTGCGTCGATTGATTGCGGCAGAAACCTTAGGAAGTGTTTCTGTAATCTGTTCTGATAAAACAGGGACGATTACAGAAGGAGAAATGCGAGTAGTTCGTATAGCCACATTTGAACAAGAGAAGGATTTTACAAAGGCGAACACCCCTTTTTCTTCAACAGAAGAGAAAATAATAGATATTTGTTTGTTATGTAATGATGCAGCTGTGAGTCAAAGGGATGGGGAAAATCGAGAGTTCCGAGGAAGTTCAACAGAACGTGCTTTACTGATGGCTGGATATCAAGCAGGAAAAGATGTTCTTGTTCTAAAGAAAGAAAATTTACGGCTTGCAGAGATTCCTTTCGATTCAGCACATAAATTTATGGCAACCATTCACTCTTGGAATGGAAAAGGGGCCTTGTTGATGAAGGGTGCTCCTGAAAAAGTGCTTGCCTCTTGTTCACAGATTGAACAGAACGGAGAAACAAGAGTGATCGATTTAATTACAAAAGAACAATTAGAAAAAACAGCTGAATCTTTGACAGAGGAAGGTTTGCGTTTAATTGCTATCGCTTATAAACCCATTAAACAAAAAAATGAAATTGCTTCTGCCGATTTGCAAGAACTTTTCTTTTTGGGATTTGTTTGTTTGCGTGATCCACTTCGAAAAGAGGCAAAGGAACAAATTGAGATTGCAAAAAAAGCAGGTGTGCGAACCGTGATTATTACAGGCGATCATCCAAAAACCGCACAAGCCATTGGGCGAGAAGCAGGGATTGTGACTTCTGCAGAACAAGTTGTCGTTGGATTAGACTTAGATGCTTGGAGTGATAAAGAATTACAAGAACGCGTTCCTTTTATCACCATTTATGCGCGTGTAGAGCCTCGGCATAAAATTCGTATTGTGAATGCATGGAAAGCCAGAGGAGAAGTGGTTGCCATGACAGGTGATGGAGTGAATGACGCCCCGGCACTTAAGGCTGCAGATATTGGGGTAGCACTCGGATCTGGAACAGAGGTGGCAAAACAATCTTCAGATCTTGTTCTTTTGAATAATGATCTTGGAACAATTACAGCAGCGATTGAACAAGGAAGAGTGATTTTTGATAATATTCGAAAGATTGTAATTTATTTACTTACTAGCAGTTTCACTGAAATCATTTTAATAGGAGGCGCTATTCTTTTTGGTTATCCAACTCCTTTGCTTGCGGTGCATATTCTTTGGATCAATATTGTGCAAGATAGTTTTCCTTCCATGGCTTTGACTCTTGATCCAGGGGACCCTGATATTTTGTCACAACCTCCACGCCCTCGTTCTGAACCTGTTCTGAACAAAGAATCTCTTACGATTATTTTCTTTGTTGGACTCATCTCTGATATGGTTCTTTTCTTTCTCTTCCTTTGGTACCTTGCGACAACACAGGATGTCGCTCTTGCAAGAACTGTCATGTTTATTGCTGTTGGACTCAATGCGTTGTTGTATGTCTTTGCGATTCGTAGTTTGCATCGAAGTATTTTCCGCATGAATCCATTTTCAAATCCTTGGTTGATTGGAGGTGTGGTGTTTGGATTCGGATTTATGTTTTTCGCTCTCTTTGTTCCTTTTATGAAAGAAGCATTTGCTTTAGAGCCATTACGCTTGTTCGACTGGGGAATTTTGCTTATTATGGGAGTGCTTAAAGTTGGAGCCATTGAAGTAGTAAAATGTTGGTTTAATAGGAAAAGCAGATTGATTCATATAACAAAAACACTTGGTGTCTCTTGAATAAGATTATTATCAAAACATTAATCATCTATCCTATCTCTTATGACCAAAACGCATTCTCGAGGCGAGGCAAAATACATTCGAAGACAAAAAGCTCTTATTCGAAAAAGTGCCAAAAACAAAGAAGAACAAGAACGATTAATTCGTGAGTTGTTGAATACTCTTCAACCATCACAAAAATTACATGCATAAACCAACCGTTTTTATCTCGATTCAAAAGCGTTATCATGCGCGTTCTCTTTTACGTCGAGGAGTGATTGAACAAGCGAACCAAGCATTGAGTTATTCAAAACAAGCCATCTTTGCTTTTCATCGTGAAGAAATGGATGCAGGAAAAAAGAAGTTAGAACAAGCGAATAAATTGTTTCTTGAATGTGAAAAACATATAAAGAAATTTCCTGATCTCAAAGAAGGGGCTTATAAAGCTGCTTTGGAAGAATATGCTGAAGCTTTGTTATTCCAACAATATTTAGAAAATGGAAAAATTGGATCAATTGATCCACGTGCCATGGAAGAAACGTGTTATCTTGGAGGACTTTGCGATATGACGGGAGAAATTGTGCGTTATGCCATGTTGAATGTGACAAAAGGGAGACCAGAGAAAGTGGAGCATGCGTTCGAGACTGTAGAAATGGTGATTGATTTTTTGTTAGAAATTGATTTAACAGGCTACTTACGAACAAAGTTTGATCAAGCAAAAAATAATCTCCGTCGTTTAGAACAGGTTCTATATGATTTGAGTTTACGTTCTTAAGATTTTATGTCTGTTACACGTGTCACAGCTATTATTCCTGCCTATAATGAAGAAGTCACTCTTGGTCGTGTCATTTCCACTTTGAAAGAGAGTTCTTTATTTGATGAGATTCTTGTAGTCTCAGATGGTTCTACAGATCAGACCGTGGAAGTTGCAACACAAGCAGGTATTCGTGTAATCGCACAGAAAAAAAATTGTGGAAAAGGAGAAACAATGATTGTAGGGGTAGAAAATACTTCTGCTCAGATCATTGTTTTTTTTGATGCAGATTTGCTTGGTCTCACAGTGAGGCATATTGAGCAACTCGTTTTGCCGGTTTTAAAAGGAGAAAAAGCCATGAATGTTGGAATGCGTGATCGAGGCTGGTTTTGGACACGGTTTGCACAACATCTCCCCCTGATTAGTGGAGAGCGGGCATTGCGTCGAGAAATATTTGAAGGAGTGCCGCCAAAGATGATGAAAGGATTTATGGTGGAATCAGCTCTTAATTATTATTGTCGAACAAGAAAACTTGTTTACGGAAGCGTGATTCTTCACGGGCTTTCTATTCGACGAAAATATCAGAAAGTTGGTTGGGTTAAAGGAATGATAGGGTATTTAAAGATGACATCACAAATTATTAAAAGTATTTTTCTTGTGCGTTTCGCTCGTTTGTTTGGTTTATTTTAATTATGAAAAAAGCGACACATTTTCAATTTCATTCTTATACATTTGAACCCAAACAAAAACGTGTTCGATTTAACTACCGCATTTTTTTCGAAAACGCAAAGCCTTTAACGTTTACAGAAGAACTTCAATTACCACGTGTTGTTGAAACGAAACGTCTTCCTCAAAGACTTTTAGAAAACACACTTGAGAGTTTGCATCTTATGTTGGGGATCAGTTATTACAAGTTATATTGTCCGGGAAAAGTGAAGCTTCCTTACAAACTCACGAAACAGCAAGCGAACTTTTGGAACACGGTTTATCGCAAAGGATTGGGAGAGTTTTTTTATCAAAATCATCTTGATCCAAAAAAATCATCTCCGATTTTTCCTTCAAGCAAAAAAAGAGCTGATTCTTTTGATCTTAAGCAAACAGATCGTGCTCTTGTAGGCATTGGAGGAGGAAAGGATTCTATTGTTTCTGCAGAATTATTAAAGGAAGGGGAACAGGCGTTTCATTCGTTCATTGTTGAAACACAACGACCCTCGTCGATCATTGAGGGAGTGGTAAAGCAAATAGGAAACCAAAAGGTAAAAATGAAACGTTTGCTTGATCCTTTGCTTTTTGAGAAGCATCCAGACTCCTACAATGGGCATGTCCCTATTTCTGCAAGCATTGCATTTATTGGGTATCTTTCTGCCCTTTTGTACGATTTTGCCTTTGTGATTGTAGGAAATGAGTTCAGTAGCAATAGCGGGAATACTATACACAGAGGAGAAATCATCAATCACCAATGGAGCAAAACATCTGAATTTGAAGAATTGTTTCAAGCCTATTGTCGTCATTGTTTGAGTCCAGATATTACCTATTTTTCTCTTCTCCGTTCATTTCATGAAATTCGTATTGCTAAGATGTTTGCTCAGAGAAAGGAGTATCACCATTTGTTCACGAGTTGTAATCATAGTTTTCGAGTTCATAAGCCTCTTGATCGCTATCATTGGTGTGGAGAATGTCCAAAGTGTGCATTTGTTTTTTTAATGCTTGCTGCATTCCTTTCAAAAAAAGATTTGATTGGAATTTTTCATAAAGATCTTTTGATGGACACAAGCTTACTTTCAACCTATCGTGATCTTCTTGGGTTTGGAAAAATTAAACCATTTGAGTGTGTGGGAACCTTTGAAGAATCACAAGCCGCTCTTTATTTAGCAAGGAATAAATGGAAGCATTCCCCTGTGATTCAAGAATATGTGGAAAAGATTCATCAGCCAGAGAAAATAGTGAAGGAGGTGATGAAAACACATCAAACTTCAACGATCCCAACAGGTTTTCAATTACTTGGTATGGAGAAAGTTGTGCTTCTTGGGTATGGCAAAGAAGGAAAAGCAACACATGACTATTTAAAAAAACAGTATCCAAACATTAAAATTCATATAGCTGATCAAGCAAAAGATCCTCACTATCTTTTGAATCAAGATCAATATGATTTTGCCATTAGGACGCCTGGACTTCACAAAGATAAAGTTACTATCCCTTATACCACTGCGACAAATCTCTTTTTTTCTCAGGTGAAAGATTATCTGACAATTGGAGTCACGGGAACTAAGGGGAAGAGTACAACCTCCTCGCTTATTTATGCCATTTTGAAAGAGGCAGGAAAATCTGTGGTATTGGGAGGGAATATTGGTATACCCATATTGAGTACTTTGCACACAAAACATAGTAAAAAAACCATTTTTGTCATAGAGCTTTCAAGTTATCAACTGGATGACATTGACTTTTCACCACACATCGCTGTGGTGACGAATTTGGCTCCAGAGCACATGGACTATCATGGAAGCAAGGAAGATTATTATGCTGCAAAGCAGAATATCCTTCATCATCAAAAAACATCTGATTTGTTTTTCTATCAACCAAAAGATGAACGGCTTTGTACATGGGCAAAAATTTCACGCGCAACAGTAATCCCTTTTGCCCAAGAGATACCGGTCAAGCAAGAACAGATCCCTTTGCTCGGAGAACATAATCGAGAGAATATTAAAGCAGCTGTTGCGGTTGCAAGACATTTAGGAATAAAAGAGACTGTGATTGCACGTGCCATTCAATCATTCAAAGCTTTGCCACACCGTTTGCAAAAAGTGGGAACGTATCGCGGAGTGACGTTTTATGATGATGCAATTGCGACTACACCAGAAGCAACCATGGAAGCACTGAAATCTTTACCAGAGGTAGAAACACTATTTTTAGGAGGTAAAGATCGGGGGTATGATTTTACAGCATTAGAAAAAATGTTACATGTACGGGGAGTGAAGAACATTGTTCTGTTTCCAGAAAGTGGAAAAAGAATGTTGAAATCAAAAAAATGTTTTGAGCAGGTGATGTTGACTGAGAGTATGCACTCTGCTGTACAGTTTGCTTATAAACACACAAGCAAAGGAAAGATTTGTTTGCTTTCCTGTGCTTCTCCAAGCTACAGCTTATGGAAAAACTTTGAGGAAAAAGGTGAAGAGTTTCAAAAAGAAATAAAAAAACAAGGACGATAGATCAAAGATAAAGAGTAAAAACGGAAAACCATCCAATACAAAGGGTGGTTTTTAATCCGTCACTTAGTGACGGATTGTGTCACTAAGTGACGGAGGACATTGAGTAAGAGATTCTATCCACCTTAATTCTTGGGTTTTTGTTGAAAAATGGTACAATTTATTTGCATCCAGAAAGACTGGATTTTTCAGGATATGATCAAAAATTTACTGAAGAAGATTCTTCCAAAAACAAGTCTTCAAGCCTATCATTACATTCTTGCAAAATTGGCGGCTTTGTTTTTTCAACACCCCTCAGAACAATTAATCGTTATTGGTGTTACTGGGACAAATGGAAAATCATCAACCGTTCAATTGATTGGTCAGTTATTAGAACAAATGGGGGAACGAGTTGGATGGACCACTACAGCGAGTTTTAAAGTGGCTGAAAAGGAGTGGATAAATGATCGTAAAATGACCATGCTTGGACGATTCCAAACTCAGAGACTTCTCCGAAGAATGGTTCGTGCAGGATGTCGCTATGCCATTGTAGAAACATCATCCCAAGGTATTGAACAGTATCGACACATAGGGATTCATTATGATGTTGCTGTGTTTACGAATCTGACTCCAGAACATATTGAAGCACATGGTGGTTTTGAGAATTATAAGCAAGCAAAACTGAAATTATTTCAAACAGTTGCCAGGGCATCTAAAAAATATCAACAAGGAGAACTAGTAAAAAAAATCTTCATCGCTAATCTTGATGATATTCATGCAAAAGATTTTCTTGAATTTAGTGCTGATAAGAAATATGGATTTGGATTCACATTTTCCTCATTTCCAACGGGTGTTATTCCATTTCAAGCAACAGATTTTTTCCAATCAGCAGAGGGAATACAGTTTCATTTAGAAAATCAAGTCTTTAGGAGTCCTTTAGTGGGAGGCTTTCATGGATCGAATCTTCTTGCGGCTGTTACGACATGTTATACACTTGGATATCCTTGGGCTGCTATTCAACAGGCAACAACTCGATTGAAATCTATTCCGGGAAGACTTGAAAAAATCGATGAAGGTCAATCGTTTACTGTGTTAGTCGATTACGCCTATGAACCAGCTGCTTTGCGAGCACTCTATGAATCGATAAAGGTTTTTGCATATAAGCGTCTAATTCATGTCACAGGATCAGCAGGAGGAGGTCGAGATGTCGCACGGCGAAAACAAATTGGAGCGTTTTCCGCAAAAAAAGATGATGTCGTGATTGTTACAAATGAAGATCCTTATGATGAGGATCCTTGGGAAATCATCAATGCTGTTGCAGATGCGGCAAACGAGCAAGGGAAAGAAGAAGGAGTGACACTTTATCGAATATTGGATCGTCAAGAAGCCATTACTTTTGCCATTTCCCTTGCAAAAGAAGGAGATCTTGTCTTGATTACTGGCAAGGGGAGCGAACCTGTGATGGCAGTAGCACGGGGAAAGAAGATTCCTTGGGATGATCGTCTTGCTGTACGAAAAGCTTTACAACAGCTATGACCGTAGAGAATTTTATTCAATTACAACCTGAGGAAGATCTCCTCGCAATTGTGCATCAAACATGGATTGCTTCCATTGTGCGATTTTTCTTTCTTTTCTGCTGGGTTGTTTTCCCTTTCTTTTTCTTTTTTCCTTTGCTTTCTTTGGGATTAATTGGTCTTGCAATCTTTCTTGTTCTCGAAGTTCCTGCAGCTTATGTGTTTTCTCAGAAGTATGTTCAATGGCATCGAACGGTTTTAGTGATCACTGATCAGCGTCTTGTTGATATCAATCAGAAAAGTCTTTTTGATCAAGAAGTTTCTGAAGTACGATATGAAGAAATTATTGATGTCTTGTTCCGTACAAAAGGATTTTTTCCAACTCTTTTTCATTACGGAACTCTTAAAATTCGTGTGAAAGGACAAAGTCCGGATATTTATTTTGATTATGTCCATCATCCTGTACGTATTCAGCGTTTGATTCAAGAGGTACGCAAAATGATTGGCAATCAACAAATAACTTCTCAGGAAATATCTTTACATGGCGAAAGAACGAAAACCATTTCTTAAACAAATACTTGGCTTACGATCTCTTTTTCTGATCAATGTTGTTGTGATTGCCTTTCTTTCTCTTTCTCTTGGCCGAGAATTTATGCGACATGTTGATATTCAACAAGATGTTCAAGATCTACAAGAACAATCCGAATCATTGGCCGCGCGCCATCTTCAATTAACAGAACTTCACACAGCGATCCAAACAGAATCTTTTATTGAGCGTGAAGCTCGACTTAAATTAGGAATGAGCAAGCCAGGAGAACAAGTCGTCATAGTGACTGATATTTCTTCTACACAAAACATTTCAGGTTCTTCTATAACAGAGGGTGATTTCCTTGAAAAAGCTATTCAAGAGATTGAAGAGGGAGGTGTCCATGGGAAAGTCAGAAATGTTCAGAAATGGTGGTATTATTTTTTCAATAAGATTTATTATCAACAAATCATGCTCTATGAACAATCCTAAACAAGAAGATTTACAAGAGATAAAGAAACAAAAAGCTTTTTTTGTTTTTCTTGCTAAAACTCCTGTCCGCATTGTCCTCATTGTTCTTGTCTTGCTCGCATTCATTCTTGGTCTCACTTTTGCTGTTTATACAAAACCAATTTCTAGTCCATTTGTGCAGCGTATAGTTAATATTCTTCCTTATCCAGCAGCTTTTGTTAATGGACAAGCTATTTGGATGTCTGATTTCATTAAGGAGTATGAAGCGATTACTCAATATTTTGGAACACTTGACGATTCTGAAATTCCTTCTGATGAAGTGGTTAAAGCAACCATCATGGATACTCTTGTGAATAAAATTGCTGTTCAACACCTTGCGAATCAGTATGGGGTAGTGCTTGATGAGTCTCGGGTAGATGAAGAGCTTGCGTCTCTTTTAAGCACCACAACAGAAGAAGAATTTTTGGCACAACTTGAAGAAATGTTTGGATGGAATCTGGACGAGTTTAAAGATCGTGTTCTTCAACCTTTGGTTTTAGCAGAACAAATGAGTGAATTTGTTGAGACAAGTGAAGATCTCCAAGCGGGGCAAAAAGAAAAAGCAGAGGCGGCCTATACACGAATTATAAACGGAGAAGTATTTTCAGATGTGGCTACAGAGATTTATTCAGCCTCAGGGTTTGAAGGAGATGGAGATTTAGGACTTGTAAATACTTCAGATATTCCAGAAGAATGGATGGAGGTTATTAATGCCGTTGAAGTTGGATCTGTATCTCCGGTCACAGAATTTCCTGGTGGTTATTATCTTTTTTCTGTTGTAGAACGAACAGAAACAGAGGATGGAGAACAAATTCATCTTTATGGTTTGATGATTCCACAGGCAACACTGACAGAAGCGGTAACTCACTATATTGATTCAATTAAAGAGTGGAGAATTGTTGGTAAAGAACAGGCAGAAGAATAAAAGACAAACCAAAAATTCCGTGAATGTTCACGGAATTTTTATTTGCTCTGGAGCCACCGGGCGGACTTGAACCGCCGACCTCTACTTTACGAAAGTATTGCTCTACCAACTGAGCTACGGTGGCAGGTATGGTGTGAAGATCATAACAAAACAAAAGGGCTTTTTCAAGTGTAGTAAACTATTTTCAAAAAGAAAAAAGCCCAGCAAATGGGCTTATCGAGAAGGGGAAGTAGAGTTCTACTGGCCAACAACACGAAGTTGAGGAACAGAAGGAGAAGGGGTCACCTGAGGATTGTAAGACTCGTGAAGATCCTTGAGAGGAATTTCCCTGCGTCGTCCAAATGTTCTGATGGACACATTGCCGTTGGGTCGACAAATAACCTCGATGGTTCGCTCGATCACTTCCGCGTTGTTAGTGCCATAAATGATCGAGTCTGCATCCAGAAGGAAAATCGTTTCCATTCCATTCGGATTTTGATAAACGCTCTGCAACCATCCAGAAGCAATGACACGTGTGAATCGAAGAACTGTTCCAAATTCCTTCACAAATTCGACAAACTGAGGCAAACACCGATCCTTGCCTTCCGCAAGATCACGAATGAGTTCTGCCTGAAACCAAAGAAAAGTGAAATCGGTTCCGAGCAAAGTATCCTGTGCGTAATTAGGATTGATCGGACGATTGGTGCGGGACATGCTGTCTCCTTGTTGTGGTTGTCAAGAAAAGAACAGTGCTAGATGATATTTCATTTTATCATTTTTGTCAAGATGAAGGACCTGAGGTATGATAGAAGTAATCTTCCATGTAAGAAGAATCAATTTCTTTTTCATGATTCAGCTCAAAAATGTTTCAAAAGTCTATCCTCCAAATGTGATTGGAGTAAAAGATGTTAGCCTGCACATTCGTCCTGGTGAATTTGTTTCTATTGTTGGTCAAAGTGGAACAGGCAAATCCACGCTTTCAAAAATGCTCTTTGCGGAAGAACGTCCAACCACAGGAAAGATTTACATTGGAGGATGGGACATTACGAATATTTCTGATCAAGATGTTCCTCTTTTACGACGTCAAATCGGCGTGGTTTTCCAAGATTTTAAACTTCTTCCCAAAAAAACGGTACACGAAAATGTTGCTTTTGCTTTAGAGGTTTCTGGAGAAAAATATCAGCGTATTAAAAAGGTGGTTCCACAAGTGCTAAAAATTGTAAATCTTTCTGCACAAGCAGATCGATATCCTTACCAGCTTTCTGGTGGAGAACAACAACGTGTGGTCATAGCGAGAGCGCTTGTTCATCGTCCAAAAATATTTGTGGCCGATGAACCAACAGGAAATCTTGATACCATCAACACAAGAGAGATTATTGATTTGCTCAAAAAAATTAATGAGTTCGGGACAACGGTTGTTTTAGTGACCCATAATCGTGAAGTTGTAAACGCTTTGAAGAAGCGTGTGATTACTCTTGATAACGGACAAATCGTTTCTGATGTAGAAACAGGACGTTATCGTATTTAAGGAGGATATGATTCTTTTACCCTATCGCATAACCAAATTTGCTCTTCAAAATTTTTGGAGAAATTTTTGGCTTTCAGTGATCACGATTAGTATGTTGGTGCTAACCCTTTTGAGCATCAACATTTTATTAGTTTTTAATTTTGTCACAGATCAAGCTGTGAATTATGTTGAAGATCGGGTAGAAATTTCTGTGTATTTTTACGAGCAGACCACAGAGGAACAATTAGCAGGTGCTGTAGCGTATTTGCGCAGCTTGTCACAAGTAAGAGATGTTGAGGTGGTCACTGCACAGGAAGCCTTAGATCGTTTTATCAAGCAACATGCGGATGATGAAGAAATCATGCAATCTATTGAAACAGTAGAAGATAATCCTTTTGGACCAACATTGGTTGTGAAAGCAGAGTCTGTACAAGATTTTGATTTTATCATTCAAGCACTTGAAAATCCGAATTATCAAGATTTAATTCGAGAAAAAGATTTTTCTAATTATGAGGAAATTATTTCCGGTATTCGTGGAAGTACAGAAAGAGTGCAGTGGTTCGGGTATGGGTTGACAGCGATTTTTCTTTTGATTGCTATTTTGATTGTATTTAACACTGTGCGTATTGGTATTTTTATTCACAGAGAAGAGATTGCCATTATGAAGTTGGTTGGGGCTTCAAGTTGGTTTGTACGCGCTCCGTTTTTACTTGAGGGAATTATTTATAGTGTTTTTGCCTTGTTGATTGTGGTAGCTATTCTTTATCCTGTTCTTTTGACACTTGAACCAAAATTTAGTTCTTATTTTGGAAGTACAATTCCACTAATGGATCATTTTTATCATGAGGGGATTTGGATCTTTGTTTCAGAATTGATTGCCCTCATTTTGATCAATACCATTTCTACAGGGCTTGCCATGAGAAAATATTTGAAAGTTTAGAGTAAACAATACTTCGTTTTTAAACAAGGGTATTTTAGGAGAAGTATAACTTTTAACGTCTACCTTGATCTTTTTTTGGGATTTCGATATACTTTCGCTTGCAGAAATGATCTATTTTTGGTGAGTGCCATGAAGCAAGCTTCAGTCATTTCGCTCACTCAGTAAACAAAAGCTCCCGGATATCGTCTTCGACGATATTCCGGTCGTTCGCTCGGAAATGCCATGAAGCAAGCTTCAGTCATTTCGCTCACTCACTCCCGGATCGTCTAAAGGCAGGACACCAGGTTTTGGTCCTGGGAATCGGGGTTCGAATCCCTGTCCGGGAACCAAGAAAAAACGACTATCGTATGATGGTCGTTTTTTCTTGGTTGTTCGGCCATGGGCCGGACACAAATGCGCGGTTATGAATAACGGCATTTGCCGGACAGGGATCCTGACGGGCGAAGAAAGATCGTCAAAGTCTTCTTTCGAGAGCCCGTCAACATCCCTGACAAGGTGTGTATCTTCTGTCGGACAGGGATCCTGTTGAGCGGAAAAAGATAGGCTAAGTAATCTTTTGGGAGCGAGGCAAAATCCCTGACGAGGCGTATTTATTTAACCCAGAAGAGACTTTTAAGCGAAAAACAAAAACCACACGTTTTATACGTGTGGGAGCGTGCGACTTTTTACCCAATAAATCGCAAAGAGAACAGATCCATTTCCACCAAGTCCATTGATTACTGGCCAGAGGTATTGTGTCCAAATCGTTTCATCTGAGCAGATAAGAGCGGCAATCTGGAACACATAAGCTGAGGCGCCAAAGAGCCATGCATTGGGTTGTTCTGTCCCTTTTCGCTTCACGACCATATAAGCTGTGGGCAAGAAACCCAGTAGCATGGGTATTTGAAGCATACCATTGGCGATTTGCGTTGCATGAGCATTTTCTCGAATCACAAACCAGATGGTACAAATGATCATAGTGAGTGCAAAAGCTATCCATTCTGGCCATTCCAGTGTGGCAAAAACTCCTTTAATCCAAGAAATCACAAAGACGATTACAAAGGAACAAGCAGAAACCACTGAAAGGGTAGCCAAGACTTTTTCTTCAGCCGGTGCTTGGAGATAATATGTGAGAGCATTAACAGATCCTACAACTGACCAGATCATCCATGTGGCAGGATTGGGCGTGATTTTTCTTTTCCAAATTCCCCTCAAGTACACCACAGGGGCAACAAGGAAAAGTCCATTAGCGACAATCAGAAAAAAGGTCGAAAGTGTGATAGAAAAGAAAAGCATTAGAAGGAAAAGAACAAGAACAATCACCGTCCCATGTTTCGTTCTGGACATGAAGTCTCCTTGGGAAGGGTTGATCGACAAGAAAACGTAGCAGAGATAATCTTTCTCGTCAATGAATTCAATCCTTTGTTATGTTATAATTCTTGTACTATGTCACAGGTCGCTATTATTCAAGGTGATCATCGTCGGCAAAACATAAAAGATGCTTTTACCCTTCTTTCCTCGGAAGATGTGGCAATTTTGGATCAAGCAAAAAAGATCCTTATCAAACCAAATCTTGTTCATCATTACTTTCAACTTGCCTCTACACATGTGGATGCGGTGCGTGGGGTGATTGATGTTATCCGTGAAAAAACAGATGCCCCAGTCGTGGTTGGGGATGCGTCCTATCATGGAACCAAAGCAGCCTTTCGCAATTTCGGGTATGAAAATTTGATTACAGAATATGAAAATGTGAGCCTTTGTGATCTGAATGATGATGAAACTGTAGAAGGATATTATCTGAAGCAAGATGGATCAAAAGGAAAGATGCAGATTGCAAAAACGGTTGTAGAGGCAGATGTGCGCATCAATCTTGCTTGCATGAAAACACATCGCACAACGGGAGTAACGTTAAGTCTAAAAAATTGGGCTGCTGGGATTTGGGTGGTTGAACCAACACAAAGTCTTGAAGGACCTCATTTTGCTAGACAACCTTTTTTTCATCAGGAAGGTCGTCGTGCGCAAGAAGAAACCATTGTAGCCATTCATCAACAATGTGCACCAACCTTTTCAGTGATTGACGGTTTTCTTGCCATGGAAGGAAACGGACCTACAAATGGGGAAGCTGTTCCCATGCATCTTGCTCTTGCAAGTACTGACCCCGTGGCTTTAGATGTTACGGCATGTCAGCTTATGCATGTGAATCCACAAGACATCGGGTGTCTTGTGATTGCAGGAAAACAAGGGTATGGTGAAAGTGATCCTGAGCGCATTTCACTTCTTGGTCAGAAAAAAATCTTAGAGCTTAGGAACACTTTTTTATTACCAGAGACATGGAAGGAAAAAGTCCTTGCATGGAAATCATCCATATTATGAGCGAAGTACCTCATCCACATCTAGAGGAATTTTCTTTAGAGCCTTCAAGAGAAGAATCTGAGCCTCAAGGAAGAATTACTATGGCAATACAACGATTGCGTGAAATTGCAAGTGAGCATCCATTAAAATCAAAGATTCGAAAAGGTCTTCGTTTTGGTGCTTTACTCATTGGAATCAGTACGGCTCTTCCACACTCTGCAGAAGCACGCATGGTTTATTCTCAAGAAGGAGGGTTGGTCTCTGATGCCCCTGGTGAAGAAGCTCTTGCAGTGACACCTGAAGCGCGTATTGAACAGTTGAATGAAAGATTGGCCGAAGCTGAAAAAGAATTACAAAGACTTCAAAAAAAAGAAGAATCTTTAGAACATCGCACTTCAGAATCGATCACTCCTGAACAAGCAAGAGAATTACGACAGGTGCGACGTGAGAAAGAACATCTTGAAAATAAAATTCAAGCAGATCAATTAATGCGTGAAGAGCTTGCAAGCAGGCTTGATGACCGTGCGTATGAACAGCTTGATCGTTCCTTAACAAAAGTAGCAGAAGCAAAAGCAGAAGGAAGGCTTGGAAGAGCAGAGCGCTTAGAAAGAGTTGTTTCTCTTAGGGTTTATGAAAGAGCGAGTGCAGAAATGGAAACCTATATGGCTTCCATTGGGATTCAAGAATCTGGGCGTAGGATTATTGTTCCTGGGGTGATGGGTGAATTGCAACCCGTGGAAATTGTTCCAGGTTTTGTGCCTGATGGATTTTATCGAGATGAACGTAAAGATACCTTTACCATTGTTTTTCGTGCGACAGATGGCAGTTACTATGGTCTATATTTCAAAAATGGTAAAATGTATAAAACAGGTCAGTGCCAAGAATATGGACGATTTATTGAAGAGTAGTATGGATTTTTCTTTATTCAAAAAGCAAGCTTTTGATCAATTACATGTAGGGGGATTTCCTGCAGAAAGTGTTCAAGCCTTTTTTGAACTTGTGGAGAAAGCAAGCCCAGAAGAACAAGAGATCCTTTTGACTTTTGTTCTTGCAGAAGATCCAGAAGTGATTCATGCCATTCTTGATCAATATGATCAGATCGCTGATGTTCTTAAACATCCTGAAAAAGGATCAGTTGTTGAGATCATTGAATCTGCAACAGCTTCATTATCAAAAGAATAATTTTTTTATGAATGATAAACCTATTGGACTTTTTGTTGGACGTTTCCAACCTTTTCATCTCGGTCACTTCCTTGTTATTCAAGGAATGGTCAAGATGTGTCGGAAAGTTGTGATTGTGATCGGAAGTTCTCAGGAACAACGGACAAAACTTAATCCTTTTACCTTTGAAGAGCGAAGAGAAATGATTCAGCGTGCCCTTCAAGCTGAAGATATTATTCCAGTTTATGATGTAGAAATCATGGGGATTCCAGATGTGGAAGGAGATGAAAAATGGGTAGAGGATATTTTGGCAAAAGCAGGAGACGTTGAAAAAGTTTGGACAGGAACTCCTTGGACAAAAGAATGTTTTGAGAAAAAAGGAATCGCTGTGCAAGACATCAAAGAGGTACCTGGCATTAGCGCCACAGAAATTCGAAAATGTATGAAGGAAGAAGGAGATTGGAAACCCATGGTTCCTAAAGATGTTGCCAATTACCTTATTGATATTGAGGCAGAAGAGAAAATTCAATAAAAAGGAAACAGGTCAAAATTGGCCTGTTTTTTGTTTTAAGGCGCGGAAGAGGTATTGACAAAATGCAATTATTTCGCTATCATTCGCTGTTTCGTCTTAAGACTATGAGACGATTCATCTGGTTCTTTTCACTTATCCTAAACCAAACCGAAGGAGTATCCATGAAACGTGTTCTCACTTCGTTCAGCTATGATCCACAAGGATGTAAGCGTGTGGCGTATGCAACTGATTTGGCAAAACGGCTGGGTCGCAAGCTCATCATCTTTCTTCCCAATGGAGTTGACAAACGACTTACTTTGACCGCACAAGTGTGTGGTCGTTCAGAGTTTGAGCTTCTGACATTTGAGCTTCAGTATATTCACTCCTATTTGCGACAACAAGGGATTGTGATGGAAGATGTCGTTGTTGAGTTCAAGCGTGATTCCCTTGGTCGTTGTGTGTTTAAAACTTCTGACATGATTGTGTCTCATGATTTTTCTGTTTCACAAAGCCTTACGGTTCTGTTTCCACGCAACGAGTCTTCTGTGTTCGCACGAGGTGAAGGTCCTTTGATGATCCCGTTTGGTGTAGGGCCTACCGCTCTTCAGGTTCTCTCAAGTTGTTTGCCTTTGATCAAGATTTTTGGTCAACCAGTTTTGTTTTATCACACAACATGGGAAAAAAAAGGAATGTCTTCCTCGCAACCACGTGATCACATGTGTCGAGCAGCTTATGATGTCCTTGCGCAGTTGTGTGCCAAAGCCCATGCAGAGGGAATTGCATATGGTGAATACATTGAAAAGGTTTCATTTGTTGAAAGTGGAATCGTGCGTGCTGCCCTTGAACAGGGGGTTTCTCTTCTCATCATGGGGCGTGCCAAGGATGTTGGTCGCGGTAGCTATGTTGATCAGGTGCTGGAGCGTTCTCCCATCCCTGTCCTTGTGATGGGGTCGAAGGTGCTGTCATGATGCCCATCAAATCATTTTTTCGTGGTCCTTATGGAGTGATGGCCATTGTTCTTGTCATGTATTTTCTCAAAGTCACGGTTAAACTGACAGTGGGGTATTACACAGGTTCACAGATGATTACAGGTGATGGATGGCATAATACTGCTGATATTTTTGAAGCATTGATGGTCGTGGCAACCGTGATGGTTGCGAGTCGTCCTTCAGATGGAAGCTATCCATTCGGACGAAAGAACCTGGAAAGTTTGTTTGGACTTGTGGTGGGATTTTTCCTCTTTTTGATGGGGCTTTCCGTGGCAGGTAAATCTGTTTTGGGGATTACACTTAGTCTTTCTCCTCTGTTGTCTTGGAAAACGATTGCTCAGCAGTATTTTCAAACAGAAGCGGTTCCAGAGTATAACTGGTGGGTTGCCCTTATCATTCTGGTTAGCGCGATTTTGTCCTTGGTTGTGAGTCGTCTGCAAATTGTCACAGGAAAGCGTAGTGGACACGAAAGCCTTGTTGCAGACGGAGAAGAAACAGCAAGTGATGGTCGATTGGAATTTGCTGTACTGGCTGGAGTAGTCGGGCAACTTCTGTTCGGTTGGTCTTGGCTCGAATATCCATTCTCCTTGTTTGTTGCATATCTCATGATTTGTACTGCTTGGGAGATTTTCTGGAAGGGAATGGATGCGGTGCTTCAAAAATCTATTGGAGCTGAACATGAAAAGGTAATGAAAGATCTTGCTTTGAGGCTCCATGGAGTTGTACGCATTTCAGATCCATTGATTGATGGAAGTGTAGGACTAAAGACTTTTCGTGTTGGTCCAACCGTGATCGTGATTTTGAAGTTAATTTCTGATGAACCTCTTGAAACAACCTATGTTATGAAGCGCGCACTCGCAACCAAGATTGTAGCCTACTTGCGTGAGCAAGGTTTCATGGATGCGAAGTATTACATTCGGACGAGTCCTACCCCTGCTTTGCCTACACGTGTGGCGTATTCAATTGTCCGTGAGGGTGCAGTAGATGTGATTGCTCCTAACTTGATAGATGCCACACATGTGCGCATTTGTGATTTGGAGCATGGAGTCTGTTATCGTTGGAAGGATGTTGATATTGGGTCAATGTCACTCTCTGAGCGTATGACACTTCTTAGGGAAAAGCATGTGTCCGCACTTTGTGAATTTCCCTCTTCTACTTATGGAACCGCAACGTATTTGGTCAAGTGTGTCCAGGATGGTATTATCTTGATCGAGAATATCCAGTGGCTTCAAATCCAAGAAGCGCCCTCTTTCAATCCAAAGGTGCTAGGGATCGATTAGCGTTTAGGCCGCTGTGCACGATGCATGGCGGTATTTTGTTATTTCATTTTTCCTTTATTTTTCAAGCAAAAATCGCGTGTCAAGAGGCTCTATGTCAAACAAGGTGATGCTTCATGAACGATACAAGCTGAACAAAGGGAATAAAAGCGAGCATCATCTTTGTAATGTAGTTATCTTTGTTACGGAATCCGTAAGAGATCCTCTTGAGGAGT
>Ga0209319_1000990_pt1 | contig 26966 bp, 74 predicted proteins | sample RifGroE2_FD_184000 | JGI IMG/M metagenome (GOLD analysis project Ga0209319, IMG submission 184000) | Groundwater microbial communities from Rifle, Colorado - Groundwater E2 (SPAdes) (version 2) | ecosystem: Environmental > Aquatic > Deep subsurface > Groundwater | place: Rifle, Colorado, United...
ATTATTGGCAAATATTTAATTTCAAATGATAAAATTCAATGGGAATATGGTAATTCTTATACGAGAAGTTATGGAAGACACATGCCATTAACTCGTGCAAAACAAGAAATTAAGATTGGATCTTTTTGGTTTGATATTTGGTGCAGTAAAAAAGAAAATGGGTTTGATGCTCGAATCATCATTAGGAAATTTAGAGAAGAAATAAATAAAAGATGGCAAATCGATAGAATTAGTTTGGACAATGTTGAAAATATATCAACAGATATAATTTATGACATGATAATTAATTGGCTAAATAAATATAAACAAAATGTAGTGTCAGAGATTACAAAGTTAGACGATGAGTTGATGAAAGTAATTGTTAGTCAGAATTATAGACAAATCGACTTAATTCTTGCTAATGAAGTTATGTCTGCATAACAATGTTAAAAAAGGAGAAATATACATATGCCTAAACGTTCAGGAAATTGGGTGGTAGTTAAATCGACTCATAAAGCACCATTGAATTATTCCTTTGACCATAAGGATGGTGAATATAAGTATATTGGAATGATGACTTCTCCAACATTGTCTAAGCCATCTGAGATATTATCTGAAGGAAGTAAGGAGTCTTGTTTATATTTTTTAAATAATTATGAATCAATTATGGGGAAAAGAGAAAAGTTTGGTTGGTTAGATTAAAGCTGATATTTTAATTGCTAAAAATAAAAATTAAAAGGAGTGTTTATATATGAAAATCAATAACAAACTTAATGAAATTAAAGTAGGAAGAATTTATCATTGGGATGTTTTAAATACATTATCAGGCATTCATAATGGAACAACGAAAGTCAAAGTATTAAAACTCCAAGAAAGAATTAATGCGTCCCCTCTTGCAGAAGTACAAAGTATTGAAACAAAAGGAGTATTCCCAACAGACATTGCTCATTTACAATTAGACCCTGATTACTTAAAAGCTAAATATAACAAGTTAATGCGCTACTACAAAAAGAATAATCCTAAAATGATATTCCAACATACCTCTGCTATTTTTGATAAAACCAAAAAATACGTTATTATAGGTAATGCTCCAGAAGTAAATATTCTAAGATGCTTAGACAAAAATGGTAAAATACATTCAATTGGATATGATTGGTTTGAAGGATTTAGTCTTACAAGAAATGAAGATTATGATCGCGAACAAGAAGCAATGATGGAAGAGTTTGCAGATGATTTTGAATATGATTACTATGACAGAGACGATTGTGTTTCTGATGAAGAAATTGAAGATGAGGGTTATGATTATATTCCTTGGGATAACGATTATCTTGGATATGATGAGGATGGTAGTGGTCTTTTACTTCCACCAAATTAAATCCTAGAAAACATGTAACTTATGGTATAATGAATCAGAGGTGAATTAATCATGAAACCTTGTACCCGTTGTGGGATATGTTGTTCACTATCTCTTTGTTCAAAAGGAAGAAGAACTGACAAGAAGAAAAAGGGAAATTGTAAGTATCTTATAAAACACGAAGACAAAACAACTTCTTGCCAGTTGGTGCTAGATGGTAAAATGGATTCAAAATTTATTGGTTTTGGCGAAGGATGTCATATGCAAAGAAGATATCCTTTACAATATCAGGTTATGGTTAATTTCAGGAATATTAAGAATTGATGAATTAATAGGAGGTATATAAATGAATTTTAAAATGGATTATTTTGCACCACTTACTAGCAATAAAAAAGTCAATAGAAAGTGGTATATTGAAACGTTCAACACTCAAAATGGTAAAAGGATAGATTATAGTATCAATCCTTTCGGAGATGAAATTGGAAAAGATTTAAATATTTTAGTATCTGGATTATCAAAAGATGAGGCTATTTTTCAATGTTATAAATTATCAAAAGAATTAAAGATTCCATTATTTGATGGTTGCAACGATTGCTTTATTAGAGACGTTTCTGATAAAAAGGAGGAATCTTTATGTTTGGCCTAGTACGAAAGAAGGATGTTCTTGAAAAACTAGAGTACATCGAAAACAATATTGCAGAATGGAAAAGTATTTGGAATGATTCAAAAGATGAAAATGTTAGACTTACTGTAACGCATACTTTAAATACCATTAATGAGTTAGTTAAAAATACTAAACAATATTTTAAAGGAGAGTTTTAATATGAATATATTTATGGTAAAAGTAACAATGAAGAAATCACAATTATCTGGTTATACTTGGATGGATGGTTCGCCAAGTAATTTAGATTGTTATGTTGAAGTAGAAGCAGACACGCTATTTGAAGCAGTAGAATTAGTAAAGCAAAAATATGGTGACAAGAAGAAATATTGGATTAAACCAGAAGGAAGTTACATGAAACTTGAATCAATTTGAAAGTAAAAGAGAGGAGAATTTTATTGGAAACAGAACGATATAAAATATATTGTTTAATCCGTTTAAATAATGAAAACATTTTGTATGTAAATAGTTTTCATTATTATACCGATGCCTTTGATTATATGACGAATGATTATAATAAAATAATGCGTACTACTTATTTTTCTAGAATACGTTCAAATTATAGTAATGATTGGAAGTCAGAAATAAATTTAACAGATGGTAGGCTTAATAAATGGGATATTATTGAATCTTATGTTGAAATACCAAAAGTAAAATATTTGGGAAACTAGCAATCATGATTTTAAAAGTTTGAAATAATACTTTGAAGTTATTTAAAGGAGGAATATTAAAATGGCAGTTATGATTTATAATTCTAAAGATTATGTTTAAGATGGTGATGTATTCATTGTAAAATTGTTAACAGATCAAAATATAACAATGTTCTACAGATGTATATATCTTGATGATGAGGGTAACAAAAGTAATGATAAATTATTAATATTTAATTTTGAAAATCATTGGAAGAAAGATAATATTTTTATTCCCTGTGGAGATGCTTGTGTTAAGAAAGATATAATTATCGAAGCAATCAAAAAGAGATGGGATTGTGGAACGGAGATTGAGTTTATTGAGAATGACAATTTAGTGATTAATATAAGTAGGAAATAGGAGGGTTATTGATATATGCAAACTGTTACATGTATAAACAATGAACCAAATTTAAGCTTAACTATCGGTAAGGTTTATGAAGTCATATCTTCAGATGATAAAATGAGGCACTATGAAATTATAAATGATAAAGGAGATAGTCAATTTTATTATCAATGGAGATTTAAATAAAATTATTAATGTTAAGTTAAGGATGTGGTGATATACATGATTGTAAGATAATGAGTTAAAATACATAAATAGCAATAAAATAATAAAATAAATAATAAGAAGGATGGTAATGTATAAATATGAGTAATGAATTAACAATTTTTGAAGGTAAAGAATTAGAAATTTTAACCAAAGATGATGTAAATTTTAAGTTTGAAGGAACAATGTTACTTAATGGAATCCAATGTGTTTCAATATTAGGCTATGCCAATCAAAATAGAGATATTGAAAGACATTGCGACGAAGAAGATATTTACATAATTACTAAAGAAAAACTCAGTACCGAAATGGTATTGAAATTAGAACTCAATACATATCAAATCACATTGGGACAAAGAGGTACTAAATTTATAAATGAAGATGGAGTATTTGATTTGATCTATAATTCAAAATTACCCCAAGCCAAACAATTCAAGAAAAAAGTAAAAGCAATAATTTCTCAAATCCAAAGAACAGGTAAATTTGACTCCACAGAAAATAATATCATGCTTATTGAAGATGAAACAGAAAGAAATCTTACACTCACAATATATAATTTAAAACAAACTTTAACTAATAATCCTAATGATATGTTAATGCAATTTGCTTATAATTCTAAGGTAACTGAACTTAACCCTATATAAACAATCGGTTGAATTAAAAAAACTACAAGATGAAATAGAAGGAGTTAAGGCCGATACAGAACTGATCAAAGGACAACAAATGTTTGTTTGTGATAGAACTAATTTTAATGATAAGATTAAAATCCTTGCAAATAAATACTATGGGAGAGAAATTTCAAAAGCATATAATGCATTGTTTGCTAAAATGAAATTATTGGGAAGTTTTGATGTGTATGCTAGATGTAAAAATGAATGGGATAAAATCAATGAAGGGAGAGTGGCAGAAGGTAAAGAACCATATGCAAAAAGCACATTAAGGGGTAAGGTTAATTATTTGGATATTATTGATAAGAACGGGAAGTGGGAACTTTGTTCTGAAGCATATAAAACAATTGAAACTGAAGAATATACTTCAAATACAGCAAGATAATACATAATAATTACATAAAAAAGCAGGACTTAAAACCTCCTGCTTCTCTTAAACTATAATCAATTAAAACCGTAATTTTAAATCCAACAACATAAAAATAATATTTTTTATTTTAATCAAATTGGGGTTGCAATACCAATTACCATGATATATAATATACACAAGAAGTAAAACAAATCAGTCAGAAAGCAGGTGAGTACATAGAAAAATGAATCACATTCAGCAGAAGGATTTAGAATCACTCATAGCAAAATATAATCAAACTGATTCTACTGTCATAAAACGTAATTTAGTTAGAATTATTGATAACTCAGAATATCATAGGAATGGTCAGGGGTTAGCTGATAAAACTGGATTAAGTATTGAGACGATCTATCAATATCGAAAAGTTAGTAAGAAGACCAATATTAGTTTTGAAAATGCTTTAAGGTTGGTTAATGTGTTAGGGGTTAAGATTGAGGATTTGATGGATTAGAAAGGAGACAATTTAAAGTGTTAAACCCTATTCAAATATTAAGAGAAGGAACTGAAGAAAATCTTATAAATGAACTCAAAAGCATTTCAGTAGATGAACTAAAATCAATAATCAGAAAATACATGCCTGACATGACTCGTAAAATGTATAAGTGTGTAGATTCTCAAAAAATGATTGACTATATTTGTAGGCGAACTGAAAGTTTAGTAACAAAAGGTGATGTGTTTTACACCAATTAATTTAGAGGAATTGAAAGGGGAGATATAGAATGACTAACAATATCACTTATTCAGTATCTTGCAAAGAAGCAAAAGACATATTGGATTATCTGAAAGATGTAGAAGAAATGTATCTAGGAACAGAAAAAGAAATTTCTAAAACAATTCATGATCTTAGAGATAAACTTGCGATTCAATATAACGAGCAAATTAAACAAATTAATAAGTTTTCTGTAGGGCAAAAGGTCAAATATTTTAAAGGATTTCATGGGTATATTTTAACAGAAATAGTAAATATATCAGATGAACAAATTATTACAAAAGATGGAGAGTCTTTTAATTTAGAAGGATTAAAAAGATTTGATGCTCGCAAGAGTTATAAGTTAGAAATATCATAACAGTCGAATGTCTAACTTCATATTACTTTCGAAAGGATGAATAAACCATGAAATTACAAAATGACGTACAACAAACAATCGTCAAAATTGTAAGGGAAATTAATTATACTACACGCCAAGATATTTTAAATTCCTTTGAAAAAATCTTAATGTATTCCATTTCTTCTAAAACAATGACAAATTGGATTCTTGAAAACATTGAATTGGAAATACAAAAACTAATCGAATGGAGTATAATTTATGAAGTGGAAGAGGAAGGTGAATTGGCAGGTTATTATCAGACAGACTGGACAGATGAACAGATTAATAAGTAATATTGAATCAATGTGAGTTGACTTTAGAAATGTAATGGTTAAGGATAGTGGAGATAAGTTAATTTTAAATTAAAATGAATGGAGGAATTCAACAATGATAGATTCAGATATTAAGAAACTTTTCGATGTACTAAAAAAGCATAATTATGTTATGGTTTACTATGACAAATTAGCAGGAAAATTTAAAGATTTTCTGGATTATATTGAATATGATTATTCATTAAACAAAGATCGTGATCATAATTGTCCAGAAAGGAATAGATTTGAACGTGTAATACATTAGGTTGGAAGGAGTTTGGAAATGCGTAAAGAAGACTTAGTAAAATTGTTAAATGGCGAATCGGTTAAAGTTGGCAAGAATCAAATTTATTTAGATGGTGATGGTTACTTTGTAGTTGAGAAATATGATCACACTGAAAACAAAGTAGAATTTTTTAATGTGTTCGAAGGATATCGAAGTATTGAACTTGCAATTAAAACTGCAAAAGAGATTTAAAATCATTTACTAGGAATAAAAGGAGGAAGAAATCATGAAAGATAAATTATTAAGCACCTTTTCAACTGAAAGTAATGGTGAAATTATTAGAGTTAATATTCTAGAGACAGAAAAAGGTATTGTTTTTGATATTGTCGGCAGTTCAATGGACGTATTCATAAATGGAGAAGAATTTTACAGTAAATATGATAAAGAAGAGTACAAATATATTCCATCTCATCTAAGAAGTTTTGTAGAAGAAAATATCTGTTCCTGCGGAGATGGATTAAGAAAAGAAGGATCTGAGGTTAAATGTGATTTAGATTTAAAAAGAAGAGAATATTTTTTAACTATTCCAACCAAACGAGCAAAGAAAAACAATCTTACATTAATGGACTGGCTTATTGATTATAAGATGTTAGCTGATGATGTTAAAATATTAGACAAAGAAAAAGAGAGAAGTATATATGAAGAGTTTTTAAGTAATGTAAAAACTTATGGATATCAAATGAAAGTAAGTCATGGTGGAAATGATTATGATAATTGGTTTGTCTTATCAGTGCCTATTAATGATTTTGATTTAGATAAAGTTAAGAAGTGTTTGAAATTGTGGCAAGGTTATAATCAATATTTAATAGATACTTATTTAGATGGTAAATATTAAGTAGGCTCAATTAAAAGCACGATTTTAATTGATATTAAACGTACTTGATAAAGGGCAAGACGTTAAAAGGAGAAAATAAAAATGAATTTATTAGAAATCCAGGTAAAATTCAACAGTAATGATATTCTTTACACCACAAAACAAACAAAAGTCGAAATGATTTGTAATATATGTGAAGGAACTGGAAAAATAAAGTATAATGGTAAAGATATGAAATGCCCTGAGTGTATGGGAGTAGGAAAATTTAAGTCAGAGAAAAATGTTAATATTGTTTGCGATGAACCGTATAAAATTTCTACGACTAAGATTAGTATTAATTCTAACGGTGGTATCACGGTAAAATATAAGGGATATTGTGGACTTTCTATGTTAAATAGAGCAGAAGACAATTTATTTACATCTAAAGAAGAGGCACAGCGTAGGTGTGATGAATTAAACAAAGAAAAAACTTTTGTGAGAATTGAAGATATTATTATACAGGAAGATTTCAAGAAATTTATTCCTTCTTTAGATAAAATACATGAGAAATTAGAATATTATAAACTTCATAAAAAGTTTAATGGAAATATTGTTGTTGATAAGAACAATATATTACAGGATGGATACATAATCTATTTATTATGCAAAATGTTGAATATTGAAGTTCTCAAAGTAGTTGTTGAGACAGAGATTAAAGTATTAGACAATAAAGATGAAGATGATTGAGGGATGTTGTTTGTAAATCATACCATAAAACAGCAACTTTATAAGATGGAAGGAGAATAAATTATGAATAATTGTTTTAATTGCAAAGCTATGAAAGAATGTAATTGCGGAGAAGCGATATTAACGCTTAAAGCATATTTATCAGCTAAATTATATCAGCAAATTAAGGATGATATTATATTACAATTTAATTGCGAACATTTTGAGTGATTAGTACAATTCAAAAGTCAGTTTTATGCCATCAGGATTTAAAAAATGAAGCATTTAGAAAAACAAGAGAATGAAGGAGATGTAAAATGACATTATTAACTTTTGAAGAAATATTAAAAGAGATTGAGGAAGAAGGATTTTGGGAACTTCCACCTAATTGTATAAGTGGTGAAGAATATGAAGAATGGTTAAGAAAAGATAAATCTGAGGAGGAACAATCTAAATGAAAATTACATCAATTATGGAAACAAATAAACAAGAGAAGACTATATTCTATGATGCTCTAAATGTCTACATTACTTATCTTACCAAAATGCTCTCAGACAGTCCTGAAGGAACTTCTAAGACATTGATTACTACAACCCTAACAAACACCAATCGTCTATTATCCGAGATGGAATTAAGCTTATAAAGGAGCATAAATAAATGACTGAAACAGAATTATTAATCCAAGAAACTATCATTTATTTACTTGAAATTAAAAAAGATTATGCAAGAAGTGTTTCAATGGATGACATTGGCAAATTAAGGACTTTAACCAATGCGGTAGAATTATTACATCAGTATAATGATATAATACGTGGATTAAAATAATTAAAAGAGGAGAGAAAAAATAAATGAAAATCACAACGACATTAGAAGTTTCCAAACAAGAGAAAAATATCATCTATAATGCTCTTGAAGCATACATTAAATACCTAACAGAAATGTTACCTAACAGCCCAGAAGGTGGTTGTAAGGCATCAATCAGCGAAACCTTAACTCATACCAATAGATTGATATCTGAAATGGAATTAAGCATGTAATAAGACTGAAAGAAGGAATTATAAATGGATAATATTATGAAAATATTTGACGCTCAAGACAAAGAAGAAATGAAAAATGCTTTTATTGAAATTATCAAGGAACATTTCAAAACAGAATTAGAGGACATGGGTGTATATCTATTTGATCCAAATGAAATAGAGGAAAAGATTAATGATGCATTTTCAGAAGTTGTAAAAGAAATCAAGGTAGAATTCAAGGAAAAGTTAAGAGAACAAATGGCTGTATTTTATGATAAGAAGTTAAGTAAGATATTGAATGGGATTAAGTAAGAAAGGAGTTGTAATATCATGTTTATTTTTGATAGCATAGAAGATGATGGATGTAAAATTTATTATTCTAAAGATCATAAATATTCAGTAGTTGAAAGACCAGATGGCGTATTTTTAACTTATAAGTTCAATGAAGAAAAAAATTTGTATGATTGGTTGGAAGATAAAAGTTGTTCATTAGAAGAATGTGAAGAAGTTATTAAAATAATGGTATTTTAAAATTAATAATAACCCCACGTAAGAAAGGATGAAAATAAGATGAATGAACAAGAAAATAAATTCCATGAACTTAAAACTTGGCCTGAACTTTTCAATGCAGTAATAAAACCAAACAAATTAAAACGTAAAACAGTAGATATTAGGAAAGATGACCGTAATTACAAAGTTGAAGATACTTTAATCCTAAAAGAATTTGATCCTGTTGCTCAAGAATATACAGGTAGAAGTTGCTGGAGAATTGTTACTCATTGTCTAAGAGAGCAACCTTGGGTTCCTGAAGGGTATGTGGCAATGAGTATATGCGAAATTAGTCCAGATACTATGTTTAGTTGATAATAACTTAAAAGACATCTTTGATATGAATTATAAAAGAATTAGAAAGGGTGGTAAATTTATGAACAATTTAAAAATCAAAGCGTTTATTAAACCAAAATTTGACAAACATAATAGTTTTGATTATGGTGGATTTGATATGGGAGAAGGTACTCCGTACAAGATTGTATCTATTAATTTTAATAGACAATTTATTACGGTTCATGAACCAAAATGGATTGATTATATGGGATTTTCAGTTAATATTGAACAAGGAAGGACTGCATTTGGATACTGCGGATACACAACTAATGATTATTCATTTGATGATATTGAAATACAGTCAATAGATATTGATGGTAATACATTGTCTGAAAGTGAAATGCAGAGTATGAGAGATATTGCAGAAAATGAAATTAGGTTAATGAATGAATATTAAGCAGATAAATTTCGACTTTTATTTGATTTAAGAAAAGGAGATAAATAAAATGATCTATGTAATAATTGGATTAATAATTGGATTAATAATTTTATTTATAATAGCAAACATTTCAGTTGCAGTTGCTCCTACAAAGTTTGTAAATGCAGACGCAGGAGCATTTGATAGTATTACCTATAAAATTACTACATATGCCGATTTAGAAACTGCTAAAAGTAAGTCTAGTTTCAAAACTTCTATATATGAAGTGCCAGAATACTTATTAGATGAAATGAATAAAATTTCAAACTCTCAAAAGCGTCAAGGAATGAAACTGAATGATGCTTGGTGCGCTGAGAAATTTTTATTAGATAAAAAGTGCGAAATAGTTTATATTAACAGGAATTATTTTTAATATCCCAGAAAATCCAACATTCGAAGGATAAAATATAAGGAGGAATATAAAATGAGAAAAGGACAAAGAGGTAAATTCATAGGCAATGAAAATTATGATGGTGATCTAGTAGGAGGAGAGCTATTTACAGTGACATATGTTGATGAATATTTTCCAGAAGAAAAACATTGGTTGATTGAAGTTAAATTAGATACAGGAGAAACTACGTTTTTATTGAGTGACTCAGTTGAAATATTTACTGAAGAGGATGATTTAATGACATTGAAAATTTTGATTAATAAGTATCCAGAACAAGCCAAGCAATATTTGGATAGGAGGAATAATTAATGTACAGTAGCAGTTTAGATTATTGGTATAAGAAAGGCAGAGCATATTCATTCTCATTAATATGTAATTGCGGTGCTACAATCAATGGTGTGATATTAAATGGAAGTAAAAGTGATAAATTACATTGCAATTGTGGATTAGTCTGGGAAGTAAATAAACCTTGTAGGGAGGAATAGATAATGCACAAATACTTTAAAGAATTAGATGAATCAGATAATATCACAGGATTTTGTAGTATTTGTTATAAAGATAAACAATATTTGGAAGATCATTTATTGTCTAAATGCTATAAAGTTGTTGAGATTACTGAAAAGGAATATGATAAGTTGAGGAGAGTGAAAGAAGTAAATAATGTATAAATATAATTTCAAAGAGAGCGATTTTGAATATTTACATGAAGTGATAGGAGTTATATGGAGCAATGATGGAGAACCATATCTTAATGAAATTAAACTAACAGAAGAAAATTTATTGGGATTGTTAGAAGAGGAGGAATAAACAATGAAACAAAGAATTAATATTGATCAGTTACAAGAATTATCACTAGGACAACAAAACAACCTAAGAGATTTGTGGCATCCAAAACAATATGATTATGTTGCTTACACTTATAAATATTATGAAAAACTTACTACAAGCGAAGTTGTTATTAAAGGATTATATAATAATGATCCTAATTTTGTTGAAGAGGTATCCGACTTAGAAGGTGAATATGTATTTCCAAAATGCAATTGTTTGCCATTACTAAATATTGGTCAAATGATTGAGATATTATTAGGTTGTAGTTGTATAGATTGTACTTTAAGATTACTCGATGAAAGAGTTAGAGGTAAAATTTATGGAATGGAATCATGTGATGCATTGTGGATTTTGATAAAAGAGTATTTGAGTAATTAAATTAGAAAGAAGGGATTATTCATGTCTCATACTGAATTTATTATACAAAAGGTTTGTTGTAACTTTTGCAATAAGGTTTATTATGAAATGCCTGATAATGGATACATTAAATGTCCACACTGTAATATAGATGTAAATTCTAAAGATAAAATGGTGCAAAAATTACAAGTGCCTATAGAAATAGATTTAAATGGAAATATCACAGGAGATGTATCTGTGTTCGAAATTATTAAACAAGAACAACCAGTAAATAAGGGAGATATGAAAATTACATTGATAGATAAAGAAACTTTCAAAAGCGTTGTCATAAACAACGTAACAACAATTGGAATTGTGGAAAATTCAAAAACGAATGATTTATATTGGGGAAGAAGATATGAGAATGGAAGTTATGGTTTGGGAAGTCCATTCTCTCCAAGAAAATATAAAATTATAATTGAATAGGAAGAAGGTTGTTTCTATGAATGATAAAGATCAAGATAATCTAAACTTCAAAGAAAGATACGCAAAATTTAAAGATTATTATGATAATAATCCAGTAGCACTTGTTGAAGATTTTAATCCAAATATTAAACTTCTCCCATATCAAAAAATAATTCTAAATGCAATGATGGCAAAAGATAAAACATATTCATTCGTTAATGCTCGTATAAATCAAAAATTATGGTTGTCTAATATGAGATTGGAATGGATGAAAGTGTTTAGAAGGAATTTTCAGGTATGGAGTCCAGACGGTATTGATGTTTATGAAAAAGGTGTATTGGTTGAGGAAGTAAAGAGTGAGAAAGGAGGAAAATAATAATTGGCATCAGTAAAACAACAGGCGACAATTGATAGAAAAAGACAAGAAAAATTTAATCAAGAGCATAAAACGATTAATGGGATGGATCATAAATTCTGTAATAAACACCATATTTATTTTCCAGAAGAAGATGTTTGGTTTCCAGCTACACTAGATTATTTTTATCACAATGACAAAAATAAAACAGACCACTTACATCCTGAGTGTAAAAGATGTGGCATTCAAAAAGTCAGGGAAAGATATTTTAAAGATGAAGCAGGAGATATTAAATCAAAAAAGAAAGCGGAAAGAGATTTAAATAAAATATATTATAAGGAATATCATGCCGAATGGTTAGTTGACCATAAAGATGAACAAAAAGATTATCAATCGGAATGGAGAAAAGATCATCCTGAGAAATGTAGGGTATATTCTAAAATGCATAGAATTCACGATATAACCGAATCTGAATGGAGGGATTGCCTAAAAGTATTTGAAAATACATGTGCATATTGTGGACTGCATGCCGAAAAACATTTTATGACAAGAAACAATAAAGAAATAATTATGAATCTTCACAAAGAACATGTAGATGATGAAGGTTATAATGATTTAAGGAATGCTATCCCATCGTGCCAACATTGTAATAGTGGTAAAAATGTGTCTGATATGGAAGAATGGTACAGAAATCAGAAATTCTTTAGTCAAGAAAGACTTGATAAAATAATATGGTGGACTACAGAGGGATATAAAGAATACATAGAAAATAAAACTCCGTATAGAATTATTAGAAAAAAGAATGAAGATAATAATAAATTCCATTGGGAACTTTGGACAGTTGATGAAATGAGAAATATGATAAAGTGTATACATAGAGGCGTTAAGAAAAAAGATGTACAAGAATGGGTTGATATCAATCCGGTTGAACTAGTAACATAAAAGCATTGTTTGATGTTATATTACATGTCTAATTTTACCTATTAATGATATACTATAAAAGAGGTGATAGTTAATGTCTGCTAAAATAGATTTTACAAAATACTCTTCTATAGAAATTTATCAAATGCGATTAGATGGAATAATAGGCAGAACCCCTATGAGATTTTGGGATATATCCACAGCAATTGAAGTTTCAAAATACCTATTTGAAGAAATACTAAAATGGAACATTGAAGATATAAAGAGTAGTTTAAGTGGAGAATTATTAAACAAGTATAAATTAGGGGGGTTTAATGAATTTATTATTCAATGGCTCACCATATTTATTAATAAACACAGTATATCCAAATATGATAAAACCTTGGGAGATGCAGGTTGCTCCAAGTGGTTATTGGAATTTAGAAACTGCTAGTGAAGCAATTAAATGGATAATAGAAGATAAACTAAATTGGTCGGACGAAGAAATTTTGAATAATTTATCCTTAGAAGTATTTACACAATATAAACTATCTGGTATGATGCAAATATTTTTTAGAAGTTCAACAATTAAAGCTATTGAATGCGCTTATCCTGGTAAATTTAGACCTTGGGATTTTAAAATTGTCCCTCAAGGATATTGGATGGATAAAGAAAATGTAAAACAATGTGTAATTTGGTTTGTTGAAGAAAAATTTAGATGGTCTGATGAAGAAGTTATAGAAAAGTACACACAACAGATACTTTATGATCTTGGATTGTCAGGTATTTTAAATTATTATAGTATACTTGAAACGCTTATTTTGACATATCCAAATAAAGACTGGTCGAGAAAGAAACATGAAAAGTATGCTAGAGTAGGAGGCATAGTAAATCATAAGCTAAACAGAAGTAGATATTTTAGTGAATATACTAAATCAAAAAAGGATAAAGGATTATGCTTAGATTGCGGAAAAGTATTAGACAGGCAAGGAGCAATATGTACTAATTGCAACGAACGAAGGACTATAAAATTACACGAACTGCACAATAATGGAAAATGTATTAAATGTGGCAATGATTTAAATACAAACAGATGGCGTTGTAATATTTGTTTAGAAAAGATTAATACGGCAAAAAGAATGAAAAATTGGAGTAATTAATTATAGGATTATGAAAATGCCTCAATCTCAACATTTTCATAATCCTATTTTCTGATCATTTAGAATTTACATTTTATGGTATTATAATATCTCTATTTACTTTTACTATAAAATAGTGTACTATTGTGAATAGGTGGAGAAGTGTTTCATAAAGGCAACTCCTCACCGAAAGAGAGACCTTTAGAAAGTCTCTCTTTCTAATATTTAATTACCACATAAATAGTAAAATAAATGTTTGCATTATTAATAGTATTATGTTATAATTATTAAGGGATGATATAGAGAGGAGGCGATACATATAAAAACCAAAAATGATGTTTGCAATAGAATAATTGAATTAGATAAAAACTAAAAATCATTAGACAGTCAATAGTAGATTCAGAAAATACTCCTGACTCATATTTAAATCAAGAAGATAAAAAGAATGCGCTACATTACTTTCAAGGCGAAATAGCTTCTCTGTATTGGATGTTAGAGCAAAATTAAAATTTTTAAGGAGTAGTGATTATGATTAATGTAAAAGAATTTTTGTTGAAAAATAATATAGACTTGGGGACATATGCTTTAGTAACTTACGACAACCAAACAGAAGCAACTTGGTTTACCAAATATAGTTCCGAAGATGGTTATTGGTTCTTAGAATCTCCATGTCAATTATATAAAATAATGGAAGTAATAAAACCAATTGATAAGTTTGCAAGAGAATATGTTACCGATTTATTAGAAGAGGGATCTGACGTAGAGAATTATATAAATAAGCATGATGAAACCAATGATTGTAAATGGTGCCTTATATGGCATTGAAAATTTTCAATGCTCACCCTATTTACCTAAAGAGGTAGATGGGATTAAACTCGTAAGTGAAAAAGAATGTTTGATTTATATGTTAAGTAAAATAAAATAGTTTTATTATTATATTCTAAAAGGAGAGTTACTAATGAAAGAAACGAAATGTTTAAATACATTAGCTTGGTTCATTTGGAAATCACAAGAAGACAATTGGAGTCTTGAATATGATAAGAAAATGGATTCTAAAATATTTGGAATTGTTTCCAATGATGAATATGATGGATGGAAATTTGTTCCAGTCTTACATATGGGATTTTATGTTTATGATGTTAAAATAAAATGTTAGAAGGAGTGATTAATTATGTGGATTAGAAGTCAAGATAAAAAAAGTTTAAGAAATTATCAAGGAATTAGTTGTGATTCGGATACAGTATGGGGCGATTCAAATACTTCTAACGATTCGTATGTTTTAGGTCAATATAATACAAAAGAAAGAGTAAGAGCAGTATTGGATGATATTCAATGGTGGATTGCTTATGATGAACAATATTCTCGTTTAGGAGAAAATGCTTGCCAAAATAATAGGCATACAATTTATCAAATGCCAAAAGAATAAATAGAAAGGAGTAAATACATAAATGAAGAAAACAAAACATAGTTGGGTAGATGATTTATAGCGTGGAGATATAATTCAAAGACATGAAGTTGGTGTAACATATTCATTTGTTGGAATTAATGATGAAGGTGAATATATGTTATATGGTATGCCTTATGGACATAGTAGGGAAGTATTTGAAACATTTACATTAGTTAAGAAGAAAGATGAGATTAAGGTTAATGAATTATAAAATAAGAAATCATAATATTAGCAAGGAATTATGATATACATCTCTTGAACAATTTGAATATGAATACAATGGTATTATTGAATTTTAAATTATCATCTACAGAAGATATACATTCATTAATTAGTAGACTTATAAAAGAAAAATGGAAATTTACTGTAGATGATTATACATCAACAAATGTAAAAATAAAATTCAATAAATAAATTATGATAATATATTTTAAGGAGTTGATGATACATATGATTGTAATAAATACTAATTGATGTGAAAAATGATAAACAAATGGAGGAACATTATGTCTACAAATTGCATGACCAATAGGGACAAATATATGATAATATTTTCAATGAGATTAGCAGGAGAATTAATGGCCCAAGGTTTTCACATGATTAATATGAGGCCAGATATTCATGAACCAAACAAGAAAGTATACATATTTAATAATACACCAGATTTACAAAACGCTATTTATAGTTACAAAATTATGAAATAATAAAATAAGGAGCAAATTCTTTGGAGCATTTCAGTGATTTAATAAAACTAGAGGATATAATAAGTTGGATTCCAGGAGATATGATTCTTGGTACAGCAGGAACAGGTAGAGGGAAAAGTTATTTCATATTGAATGATTTATATGATTATTGCAAAGAAAGAAAACTAAGCATATTATTTTTATCTAATAGGGATATACTTAAAGCACAATTTTTACATGAAGTAGAAACAGAAAATAAACAAGATGTCATAACTGTTATGAACTATCAAAAAGTAGAAACAATGATTATGTATGGCGTTCCAATGGAAGAATATGATTTTATTGTTGCAGATGAAATACATTACATATTTGGAGATGCAGATTTTAACAGAAACACAGAACTAATTATTGAGTGGTTGATTGATATAAACTGTTCAATAAAAATTCTTCTATCAGCTACAAGTGAGCACGTAGAAAATTATCTTGAAGTACACAGAAAAATAAAATTAATCAAGTACACAATAGAAGGAAATACAGATCACATCAATGATGTTTATTTTTATGAGGATAATGAAGTATTGATGAAAATGCTTTTTGAATTGCCATTAGATGAGAAAGCAATGTATTTTGGAAATGTTGATAAAGTATATCAGGCAAGTCAAGATTTAACAGATGCAGAGTTCTTATGTAGTACAAACAGTAAATCTAGCAAATATTCTAATATAGAAATAAAAGATCAGATAATAGAAAATGAAAAATTTGATTGTCAAGTCCTATGTACCACTAGTGTAATAGATAATGGAGTAAATATTAAAGATGAATGTGTAAAACATATAATAGTAGACTATTTTGATATTGACACAATAATACAATGTCTAGGAAGGAAAAGAGTTTTATATGAAGAAGACACAATTAATATTTATATAAGGAATAGGAGTACAAAAAGTTTGAGAATGAGTTTAAGTAATTTTAAAACTCAAATTGCACAAGTAAAATATTTAATTGATTATGGTGAAAAAGAATTTATTAAGAAATACGGTAGAAAGGATTTAAGCAATTGTATAAATATAATAATAAATAGTAAAGGCGATACACATCTTGAAAGAAATGATATAATGTATATAAAGCAACTTATCAATATAGAAAATGCTGAACTAATGATTGCCAACAATTATGATTTTATTATTTGTCAAAAGCTTAATATTAATTATTCTACTGTAAAAAGATTAGAGGATGAATACGATGTTTTAACACTTGCTGATATTATTACTCAATACATAGGAATTAAAATGTTTGAGGAAGAAAGAGAGGAGTTTAAGAGATTATTAATGGATAAATTGTTTAATACACCTGATGCCAGTCATGGAAATTTGAAGATAATAATTTAGATTTTAATATTATATCAAAAACCGAAAACTCTAGAAAATCTAATAATTTCAGAAAAGTATATTGGATAATATCTAAATTAGAATTATAATAAAAAAATAATAAATGATTGTACAGACTTTTGCCCTCTATTGATTAATCAATAAGAAGCAATAATCTGTACAATAAAAAATAATTGTAATAATATAGTTCATGAAGTAATTTCGACGCGATAGCTAGAAATTGCGTAATGAAAAGCCTCCTGCAAGGACTATAAAGTATTAAATTGAATTAATTAAATTTAAAACAAAATTGAAGAAGATAAAACAAAATGCAATTCGACATATCAAAAGTATCACAAGATAAAACTAAAGAACCATATCCAACAGGATTTCCAAGAGTAGACAATCTCCTATATGATATTGCATTAGGTTTTACTTTAAATCAACTAAGTTTTGATGATAATGTATCCATAGGAAATAAATCTAAGAAACTTCAAAAAATAAAACCTAAAACTGAATTACATAATACAATAAATAAAATATTAATTGATTCAGGATATAAAAAATCTTATGAGTGGCAGTATGAAATGGAATTTATGACTAGTGATGGTGATTTAATTGAGGTTGTAAAATATGATATTACTACTGGTGATATGTGTTTTGTGACGATTAATGGGAAGGAGTGTAGGATTACTAAGCGAGGATTAAGGGAGTGGTATGAGGACTGAGATAGCAATAAAGAAATAGAAAGGAGTGTATTTTATGCTTGGTGGTTTTGGATTTGATCTTGAAGAAATAATTCCTATGTGGTTACGAAAAACATTTTGCATGTTAACTGGAATATTATTATCACCTATTGGTTTAGTTCTTTTAATATATTTAACTCAAATAAATGATAGACATAGATATTTCAATCCTGTTGTAATAGATAGAAGTAAACATTGGTATAGGAGTTTTAAAACTGAGTGGTTTGGTATTATTATTCGTCCAGGGTTTTATGTAGGAATGTTTATAGTATTTCCTTTTCTATTGTTAATTTCATTTATTACTTGGATTTTAGAGAAAATTACTTTTGGTAAAATAAAAATGAAATGTTGGTAATATGCAAGTAGGAATAAAATGTATGATTTATGGTAAATTAAAAAGTATTAAATAAAATATAGAAAGAGGAAAACGAAATGGGAAAAGAATTGATAGGAAATATTGAGTTAAATCGTATTTATCAAATGGATTGTCTTGAAGGAATGAAGTTGATACCCGATGGAAGTATAGATATGATTTTGTGTGATTTGCCGTATGGAACTACTTAAAATAAATGGGATACAATCATTCCTTTGGATAAACTATGGGAGCAATATAATAGAATAATTAAAAATAATGGAGCAATAGCATTAACTTCCATGGAACCATTTACAAGTTCATTAATACAATCAAACTTAAAGCTATTTAAATATAAATGGATATGGGATAAAAGAAATTCTACTGGATTTTTAAATGCAAAGAAACAACCATTAAGAGTTACTGAAGACATAGTTATTTTTTATAAAAAACAGTGTACATATAACCCTAAAATGGATGTAAGAGGTAAGCCTAGAAACAAAGGGAGTTATAATAAGGAAGGAGGGAGTGATAATTATGGTACATTTCATAATATAGAATCTTTTAATAATGAATATTATCCAACTAATTTATTATCAATTAGCAATGCACATAAAAAAGGAAAGATACATCCAACTCAAAAACCAGTCGAATTGTTTGAATATCTAATCAATACATATACGAATGAAAATGAAATTGTGCTTGATAATTGTATAGGTTCTGGAACAACAGCCGTGGCATGTATTAACACCAATCGCAAATGGATTGGATTCGAAAATGAATCTAAATACATAGAATTAGCAAATAAAAGATTGGAACAAATCCAATTAGAAGATGACTTAAGTAAATATAAGTAATACATAAATACCTATGAAAGTTCTGTTTTATCCTATGTTGAGGAGGTGAATTAGTTAATGGGTAGTAGAAAAGATTGCTGTGAAGCATATCATATATGTTTTAATCACGATAGTTGGTATTGTGATGAGTGTGCAAGAAATAAAAATATGATTGATTATTTGGATATAAGAGTTGAGTCTAGATATGAAGGAGAATTTGATGAATTTCATGTTCACAAAGATATTAATAAACATAAAATACAAGAGGCTCAAAAGAGATTATTATATGATGACGATGAATATTTACAAATGGTGTATAAAGAAATATTAGAAGAAGAATAGAATGATTATGAAAGGAGGTGAAAAGGATATGATAAGAGTTGATATTAATGAATGTCAAACAGGACAATGCGAAGAGTGTGGTACTTATACTTATAGAATACTTACAGTTGCCGAATATCAATTTTACTTTTGTAATAAATGTACAGAGACTTTATTTTCAACATTAAAATTTGATGAATACATTCTTGAAAAACAATTTAAATTAGAATGGAGAGATAATTAATGAGAGATATAAAGTTTAGAGGCAAGGGAGTAGATAATGGCAAATGGGAATATGGAAGTCATGCTGTTGCTTCTGGTTGCTATGATTTGATTTTAAAAAATGGATTTAGTTTTGGATTTGATTATAATGGTATATCAAATGATGATTGGTGCGAAGTTTTTCCTGAAACAGTTGGAGAATTTACTGGATTGAAAGATAAAGATGGAAAAGGAAAAGAAATGTTTGAAGGTGATATTTTTAAAGATTGGTTAGGACAGTTAAGTGTTATAGTTTGGAAAGAATTTAGATGGGCATTTGAAACAATTAATGAGCCATCATTCAAATATAGGGCTAATTTTCATAATATAGGTGAGGTTATTGGTAATAAGTATGATAATATTGAATTGTTAGAAAGAGGAGGCAATTAAATGACTAATCCAGATAAAATAAATTTCATCAAAGAATGGTATGCATTTAGAGAAAATATGTGTAAAAAATATAATGAGATTTGTACAGAATGTCCTTTATATGAATCAAGTGACGGATGGCCTAGTGGTGAAAATGGAGAATATAAATATATTCATAATTATAAATATGATTTTGAAGATGGTTATGCAGAAGAGATAATTGAGTTGATGGGAAAGGAGAAGTAATTTGAAAGCAAAATTTACTTATAAAGCAAAAGATGGGACAATACTTGAGGTTAAGATAATTGATAATATTAAAGATATTGAAGAGTTAGCAGAAACAATGAAAAAGATCACTTTGAATTATGGGATATATAGTGTTGGAGATAAAATTATAATGGAAGCTGTTGAATTCTAAATACTTCGAAATCCATATTTCGAAGAATAATATAAATACAAAAATAATATTTCTGTACTACTAGACAGGAGTGTTATTTTTTGTTATAATTGATACAGAAAGTAAATCGGAGGAGGCACTATATATGTTAAAGTATAAGGTAGGAGAAAATGTAAAAGTAAATGATAAACTCAATATTAATTTCGATGATTCAGAGGGTGAGTCATTATTAATTGGGCAAGTTTGTAAAATTATCGATGCTGTAGAAAACGGAGCATTTCCTTATGAAGTAAAATTTGAGGATGAAAAAATTCAAGAAATTAATATGGATATGGGAAGTAGATTATTTGATGAATATGAATTGGAATTAGTTAAATAATCCCATCAAATTATATTTTCATGCTAGGAGGAAGATAATATGAAAAGAATTGTAATTGATGTTAAAACTGGATATTATATAGACTTAAGCGAATATATTGACCTAAGAAATATCAAGATCAAAAGATTATGGACATTGTATGATGATTCCATTATTATTGGTAATTTAGATGACATTATTTTAAAACATCTAGACGGTGTATTTTTAGAAGACAGAGATCATGATTGGTCTATAAAAGATGGAAAGCTTAATTACTATTCAAGAGTTGTTGGGAAAGATGAGAATGTTAAGATATTAATTGAATATGAGGAAAAATAATGCTTCGAAATGTCGCTTTGCTAGGATATTAAAAATAAGAAGGAGTGAATACATATGAAAAACATGCGATATAAAATTTGGGATAAACCAAATAAGAAATGGGTAGAAACACCATATTGTATAAATCAGTTTGGAGATTTACAAGTTAATAATGTTATCTTTAATAATATGGAAGAGTTTGAAGTGATATTATATACTGGTAAGAATGATTCTAACGGAAATCCTATTTATGAAGGCCATATTTTAAAAGATGATTCAAATTTTTATGTAGTTAGATTTGGTAAGTATCAAGCTAACAATAATAAATCATACAATAATGAAATGGCCTATGGTTTTTGTATTGAGTATTTGAATCAACATTTAAATGAAATTATAGATCATGCAACATACATTCAATATGGAACAATTATAGGACATGAATTAGAGAGTCCAGAGTTATTAAAAAGTAGGATCAAATGATGTTTTTATTTGGTTTCCTAGTATTATATTGAAGGAGGAAGGGCAATGAAAAAAGATAAATATTATGGAACTACTTTAAATAAGCATTTGCCAAAAGCAAGAGAAATATGGGGGAATGAATTCAAGATGGCAGTTTAGAATAGTTTGTAAGGCAAAATCTATGGCAGAGGCCAACATAATTGCAGTAGAATTAGGTTTAGATAAAAATACTTTTAATCGTGATAATGTTAGTGAAACAGGCAATATGTTAGAAATTGAGTTGGCAGATAAATATGGGTTTATTATTAGACCTTTATCTAGTTGGGAAAATGAATCTAAAGATATTACGGAAGTATTATAAAGGAGTAGTAATTTATGAAAGAAATTAAACCATGTCCATTTTGTGGTGGTAAAGGAGAAATTGTAATTGAAAGTAATTGGTCTATATGGATAGAGTGTCAATTATGTGGCTGTGAAGGAGCATGGGCAGACAGCAATGAAGATGATGCAATTGATAAATGGAATACAAGGATATAATTAAAGGAGTGGAAATTATGGAAAATCATAATTGTTTTAACAAACAATTGGTTGTAATTAACGATGAAAATGAAGTTAATATTAGAATTATTAAAAATAATGGAGTATGGGTTTTAGAATTATCCCAAGGTAAAGCAAATGAGGAATGTTGGGTACTAGAAACTCCTATATCTTATTGTCCATATTGTAAACTTAAATTAGCATAAATGAATCGATTTATAGGCATTGGAGGTATTACAATCTTATGGAAATCTTAATTAATAGTACCAAAGGTATCAATAAAGAATTTCTAAAACTAGACAGAAAAGATTGGTTAAAAATCATGAACACAACCTTGAATGTTGGAATAGTTATTTGTAGAAAAACTGATGATATCTTAAAATCTATGGTATACAACGATACTGCTACTATTTATTTCGAATATGAAGATAAAACAATGTTCTATAGACATTGTGATATCAAAATATCTGATTTGAAGTATTATCTAGACGTACTTATAGAGCAAGATAATCTATGGTGTATGAATTATATTACTTATCTTATGAGTAGAGGATTTAGAATCAATGATATTTTAATTTTTGAAAATGGGAAGAAAGGAATAGTTCTTCCTCCAAAAGAAACATATAGGAGTGGTATTCATTATAGATTGATTAAGAAAGATGGTAGTTTTGGAGTTAAGGAATTATCCATGCATAGTGGACAACAACCAAAAGTAGAAAGGAGTTAATTATGTTTAAAGTTAGAGATAAAGGAGATATTCCAACATTTCGTGCTGATTTAATAATTAAAACCGTATATGGTATATTAGATGATAGTAATGGTTATCCAAAGTTTTTGTTCTATGAAAAAGGACAATGGATTTATCATTCAGCTAAAGATTATGTGCCATATGGGAATGAGTAAGATTTAAGGAGGAAATGGTATGGGAACTTTATATCAGTTTAAAAGCAAACAACAAATTGAAGATATTTTAATAGAAAAAGAATATCACGAGTTTATTAAATTACTTCATTCTTTTGTGGAAACTCAAACACCAAAATATGAGTTATTAAAAATTATGGTTAATGAAAATAAATTTATTTTCTATGATAAAGATAATCAAATAGTAGACAATGATACTCAAATGCCATTTGATGATCTTGATTATGACAATGTTTTAATTTCTGCCTTAATTAATTTTGCTCCAAAGAAAATTGAAATTATACAATGCGATGATGAAAAGGTATTAAAAAGTATTAATGATGTATTTGCAAATAGAATTGTAGTGGCTTAAAATCATACTTTGATTTGGAAAGGAGAAGAAAATAATGGAAATGTTGCCGATATTATTAATACCTTTATATTTAATTTTATTACATTACATTACATTACATTACATTACATTACATTACATTACATTACATTGATAAACTTAAGGTTCATTGGGGATTAAAATATTTATTGTATTTGTCTTCAATAGTAATTGGAGGAAAACTTTATCTGTATTATTTATAACTTAAAATAGATATTTCGAATGACTTTAAGAGAAGGGAAGTAAAATAAATGAATTTGTATATAATTGAATTTAAACATTATGCTCCAAAAGATAGTGAAAAAGGCATTAAGGGTTATATGGTAGCTGAAAATGATGAAGAGGTTTATGAATTTATAAAATCAGAACCAGAAATGCATGGAGAAACAATGTATAATTCTTACGCAGATAAAGAAAATGATGGCGAAGAAACTGATATCTATGATGACGATGATAATGTAATTGGAACGGAGACGTTTAAAGATAGAATTATAGGATGTCATGGTGATATGTATGATGAATATTCAGAAGTCAGTGACCTATATTATGGTGCTACTCAATACGGATGGACTTGTGCAATTAAGGATATTACAAGTCAAGACGTAGAAGGATTAAGATATTTAGGTATTTTACAAAATTAAATTGAAACAAGAAAGGAAATAAATATTATGAGTAACCATAAAAACAAAATATTCATGATTTCAGATCCACATTTTCATCATGAAAATATCATCAAATATGAAAATAGACCATTTGATAATGCAGAACAAATGACTAAAACAATTATTAAAAATTGGAACAAAGTTGTTCAAAGAAATGATGAAGTTTTCTGTTTAGGTGATGTTTGTTTTAAAAATAAAGAAATTACAACTGAAATTATTCAGCAATTAAATGGAATTAAAACTTTAATCTTAGGTAATCATGACAGATCAAAATCAGTAACTTGGTGGAAAAGCGTTGGATTCCAAGAGGTTAGTAAATATCCTATTATTGTTGGTGAGTTTTATATTCTATCACATGAACCTATTTATTTAACTGAAGCAATGCCTTATGCCAATATTCATGGACATATTCATCATTTGAAGTATGAAAGTAAACAATATTTCAATGTTAGTGTGGAGTGTATTGATTATACTCCTATAAATTTTGAGGATATTAAAAAGGAAATTATTATTAAAGATATTGAAGGTGAGGGAGAATAATGAATATTGACTACACAAAGTTTACATTAAAATGTGGTGGGAATGGGTATAATGATTGTGGACAAAATGAAATACGAAGATGTTGTATGGCGTGTGATAAATATAATGACTGTAATTTAAAGGGTTGGACTTGTCATCCTCTAAAAGATTTGTTTAATAATAACCCACAAGAATGCCCTGCTTTATACTTAAAAATAGAAAGATAATTAGAAAGTGAGGTATTATAAATGAAGAGTTATCACAAATGTCCTATGTGCAAAGGAACTGGTAAAATAGAAGATTCAAATTGTGGTTATTCTGTATTAGAAATATGTTCATATTGTAAAGGTAGCGGAGAAGCAAGTGTAACAATTACTTTAAGAGAGTATCAAGAATTGAAAGATTTTAAATTTATGTATGAAGGTTTGATAAATTAGTACCATCAATCAATCATTTCAAATTATGAAAGAAGGAATTAATTATGATATGTATAAAGAAAAAACAATTGATTGCTAATATGAAAGAAAATCGACTCATAGAACTTGATTATAAAATTTCTAAGATGAAGGATAGATTAGTATTTTCCTATATGTTTAATACGGCATGGAATAAAGATGCTATTAAAAAACTAGAAACTGAATTAGAAGATTTAGAAGACAAAAGACGTAGATTAATAAAAATTTAATCATTTATTTCACTGGTAAAACCTAGTATTTTTAGATATAATGGAGCATGAGAGATGTTAACGAGGTGTAAAATCATGCAAGACATTATCAATATTATTAAAATTTCAAATAATCCTAATGAAGTAAAACAAATCCTAAAACCATTGAAAATCAAAGAAGTTATTAAAATTGCAAAGGGTTTAGATATTTTTATTAGAGGCAATGAGAATAAAACTGAGATTATTAGTAATATTATTTTGGAAATTATGAAAGGATAATCATTATGAATGAGGAGGAATTTATGAAAGAGTTTGGAGAATTTAAAGATATATTCAATATCGTTCCTGACTGTTTTGCAGATTGGTATATATGTTTTAATAAAAATACCTGTGATGTTCAAGAAAAATGTAAAATTAGGAGTGATTATTATGCAAGTAGAAATTATTCACACAAATGAAACTGGACAATGGCAATGGGCAGTACAATTCGTAGGAACAGATATGTGGTTAAATGCTTTTGAGACTAATGAATTAGCTGTAGAATATTGTGAAATTAACGGTTATATAATTAAAGAAAATGATTAGAGTTTAAAGGAGGACATTATTTTATGCATGTAAAAGTTATTCTCTCAAATGAATCTGGTCAATGGTTATGGGTACTACAAAATCTTGAGACAAAAGAATTATTAAAAGAATTTATTACTTATCCAGAGGTAGAAAAATATTGTAATGACAATGGATATGAGATTACACTTTTAGGTAAGAAAACTAAGAATATTAAATGTAAAAATAAAATTTATAAAAGTTATTGACTTATTAATTGATGGTATGGTAGAATAGGGTAAAGAAATTTTGAGAGGTGGAATAAATTATGGATACTAATGAAAAATATTATGAATTTCTTGATAATCTTAGAGAAAGTGGAGTTACCAATATGTTTGGAGCAACACCTTATTTAGTGGAAGCATTCTCTGATTTATCAGAAGTTAAAGCAAGAGAAATATTGAAAAGTTGGATGAAAACATTTTCTGAGAGGCATCCAGTGTGATGATTTTGAAGATGGAATTGTAAATACAGGAGGTTAAAATTTGAAAACCTTTGAGGATAAAATCGAAGATTATTTTAATGAGTT
>Ga0209319_1000991_pt1 | contig 26959 bp, 36 predicted proteins | sample RifGroE2_FD_184000 | JGI IMG/M metagenome (GOLD analysis project Ga0209319, IMG submission 184000) | Groundwater microbial communities from Rifle, Colorado - Groundwater E2 (SPAdes) (version 2) | ecosystem: Environmental > Aquatic > Deep subsurface > Groundwater | place: Rifle, Colorado, United...
GTGTTTATAATAAAGATGGAATTCTTGTTGATCCTGAACCATATATATTAGGACAAGTACAACAAGGTAATTCTAGTCCATTTTTATTTCCTGTAATGCTAATTATGTTATTCATTATATTTTATGATTCCGGTGCTGAAAGGCTAAAAAAATTGCCTCATTTTTTCTCCGACGACTTTTTCGAGCAGCCATTACCATCTTATGGTTAATATTCTTCGCGAATCTTCAACATTTTTAAGAATGTTAGTAGACAATCATGATTTTAACGTCATGTGAAGAGGCATTTCTTCTATCTAACCCGTTATTTTCTCTAAATGGTCGCAAGTATCCCTTGGTGTATGTCTGAGTTTTTTCTGTATTTTTGACGAGTATCTCCCTGGAAGAAACGAACGATCTGATGGAAGTTGTGAGCGATTGTTTTTAAGCCCATGACCAAACTACAGCGTGCTGAACCTCGAACCCTAAGTTTCCCAGCTCCATGCGCTCTTTTTAGAGCGGAATTGGTTCCTTCGATAGCGGCACGTTTACTACCGTTTTCGTTACGATCTTGTTTATCCATCAGAATTAAGCGAGTATTTTCAGCAATAAGACTTTTCTGGCTGACGCGCAAGACGGTATCTTTTTTCTGGAACTTAATCGGGCATTGATCCTTTAAGGAACATTGAGAGCAGATGATTATGTCAAAGTGAGCACTCAAGATGCCGCTCTGCGAATTAAAGTCACTCCGTAAGGGCTCCTGCAATTTTGGACAACTCAAGATCGTTTCGAAGTGTTCAATGTTAAAAGCGTTGTATGGCAGTTTATTCGAAGTGGTATTTCGCCCCGTCATATCCGTATAATGGAGTTGAATTCCGAGTCCTTCCGCTTTTTTAATGAGATCGCTACTATAATATCCACCGTCTACGTAACAATCTGTAACTGAAGTTGAATCTTTAAGTTTTGCAAGACTCTCATCCGCCATTTTGACATCACTTACGCTATTGGGTTCCACTTGGTAATTTGTAACAATTTGAACCGAATTATCCTCAGCACAGGTCTCAGTGAGATTGACCACATAGCCGACGTGGCTCTTGCCTGCCTTTTTCCGATACGTCGCATCCGAGTCAAAGGCGGATTGAAGAGAACTAGCGGCGATATCTTTGTTTTCTTTCGCTAACCATACTTTGCGTTCGGCGTCATAAAGCGTTTGTTCGTTTATAAAACGAATGAGCACCTGAATTTCTGAACGCATTTGCAATTCCAGGTTGTCTTTCACGAGTTGACTCAGTTCACCTGCTAAATTCAAGAGGTTTTCCAGTCGTGACAATGTTTCGGTATCTTTCAATTTATAGAGTAGATTTGTTTTGTAATGCGGTTCTAAGACCTCTTTTAACTCAGAACTAAGAATTTCTAGAGGACATGCCTTGATTCCGTGATGTAAAACATCATAAGCCAAGGCGAGCCGACCAGCGCGTTTGATGTTAGACATAATCTGAGTGGAATCCATTCTCTGTTCGTCAGTATCAAGTTGAGCGACTTTGATGAAATGTTGGACGAGTGTTTCAAACTGCTTAAAGATCAAGCATCCTTCTTTGGGGTGTTCCAATGTGTACTTATACAGTCTGGCCCGAAAATCATAGAACGTTCTGCGTGCAAAATACAGTTCACCGATATTACGTAGGCCCAAAGCATAGGAAATTTGATAGTCGTAGGCAAACGCTTCAAAAAGAACCTCATCAACGAAGTTTTTTAAATGCTTGATGATTTCCAGCGCAACCAAAACGTTGATCGGGAAATTTGGACGTCCATTGTCGCTTGAATAAAGAGGAGCAAATAATTTCTCATCAATTTTACAAAAAACATGCTTATAAAATAGCCCAGCCCAGCTCTTTTCTAGTCTCTTTTTAAAGCGGGGGTCCATTGTACTCAAATTATTGAATAAATTCTCTTGTGTATGCAGTTTATTCTCTCTAAACATAGCAAAAACCACCTCAAATCACAGTATAAGCAGATTATATCATGATAGCTCTAAATATCTTTCCAATACTTTATAATTCGGCATATCAAGAGCCAGTTCCTGCTTTAGTACTGGAAAATTAGGGGTTTCTGCACCAGAATCATTTTATAAATTTAGAAGAATATTTGCTTATGGACTGGTGGTATTTCTTATTTTATTAGTCATTTTTATTGTATCTTAAATAATTTAAAGGAGTTGATTTTAATGGATGAAAATTCCAAAACATTTATTGAACAAGCAATTAATTTTCTTCAATTAGCTACTGATAAGCATGGTAAAGTATCGCGAAATAAGGTTGAAATTATAAAGAATGTGATTGAGGAATTGGAAGATGTTTTGTATGAGAGGGAGTGATGGAAGTCACTCCTTTCTTTTCTTTTTGAGGATTATTTTTAATAAATTTAATAAAAGTAGGTATTAAAACTTGCGAAACTAATAAAATAGATTATAATAGTGTGAAAGGACTGATTTGAGATGATTTTTAAATTTGATAAAAGTGGAAATATGGAAAATATGAAAATGGAAGGAGATATGGATATGGGTAGGAAAGGTAAGGATAAGTTTCAACAGGTGGATATTGGTTTAGTTAACGCGGTAAAGGAAGAGGTTTTGAATACTATGACAGAAACTGCTGCAGGATTTGAGAGTCTAGATGAAATTATTGGTGATGAGGATATGGTTCAGCAACATGAAACAGAATTAGTTAAAGAAATGGATGCGGAAGTAGATGATGAAAAATTAAAACAACAAATGAGGGAATTAAATATGAGGAATATGCCTAGTTTGAGTAATTTGACTAAGATGAAAGATGAGAGGGATGTGAAAGAAGATAAGGAGGATAGTAGTGGAGAGGTGGTAGGAAGTGATAAAGAGCAGATGAGTGTTGGAGAGTTTAACGAAACTAGAAATGAGTTAGATATTAAACGAGAAGAAGCACAAAAGAAAAAGGAACTGAGGAAATTAAAAAAGGAAATAAAGGAAAATGACTTAAAATTAAAAGAAAGTACAAATTGGTCATTTTCTCCAGTAATACCTGTGTACAATCAAGGAGAAATTACCAAGTACATTTGTACAATTTCTTCATTTGATCTTGCCTCCTATTTTGAAAACTCAATTATACGCTTCATTCCTAGCATTCAGAGGGGAAGTGTCACAACATCATCGGGTAAAGAAAAGGATAATTTTTCCAATAAACATGTAAATGATATTTTTCAAGCTTTTACACAAAAGAAAATTTTTGGAAATACAATTGTCTTAAATTATTCAACGAGCAACGAATCAGATTTAGTGTATAATCAAGAGGACAATAGTATTACAGGAGAAGGATATTTACAGGGAATAGATTTTAGTCACCGTGCTAGAGCTTCCATAAAATGGAAAAACGCTTGGATTAAACATCCGGACCAATATGATGATCCTAGACAATTTTATTTTAATTGCGAAGTAAATGTGGTATCTGACGAAGATGCGAGACAAATGTTCGCGGAATTGAACAATTTTTCGCTTAGAGTCAACCCCACAAGAACACATTATCTTGATAATAGTAATTATGCTAATAAAATTGCAAGAAGAATTGAAAAAGAGTCAGATTTAAAAAACAAGATCGAAACAGTTAGCACAACAATCAAAAGTTCTAGTTTTAATATTTGTAGTTATGGTGTTTTAACAAATGCAATCAAAAAGAATTACAAAGAACCACAAACCAAAACAGAACAGAAACAAGTTGAAGATTGGTTAATTGAATATGTTGATCAATTAGTTTTTCTCTTTCCTCAATTCATGGCAAATTCCGATTTAGAATCTAAGAATAATTTGAAGAAATTATATTTCACAATTGAACCTTTAGCAATTGGTGCGATGATAGCATTAAGCGCAGTTTTAAAAGATGATCCTGATTGGAAAATTAAACTTTCTAAATTAACTAAAGATGATTTCTTTTTAAGAACTGCAAGTCGATGGAGGCCAGTATTGAAAGAAGGAGGGAAAATTATCAATGGTACATCGAGCGTAAAGTATTTTAATGAAACTGTAGTAAATTGGTGTACAAAGTAAAAAAGTGTAAAAAATAAGGCAATGCAAAATCCAACTAAGGATAATGTACTGCCTTATTAAGTTTATATTTTATTTTTAGTTGGATATAATTTTATGCTTTTTAATTGCATCACACCATCCCAATTCTGTGCCGATGTTTAAGTATTTCCACACAGTGCTTTTCCCAATTTGTATTTTTTCGGAAATTTCTATCTGATTTTTTATTCCACTATTCCATAGTTCACATACTTCTTTAACTAAATTACTGTTACAAGCGTATTCATGACACTTTAGCCAGTCAACGTCATTTTCTTTAAACCCTAGTAACATAGGCAACCTAGACTTCATTATACTGTTCTTAACCCATTCTAATTCGCTTTTTCTACAATCAATTACTATATAGTTCTTGATTTTATTTTCTCTTGCTAACCACTCTTTGTTTAAATCATTTTCTTGAATAGTTTCCAACGAACCCCAATTACCAGTGGATTGCTTATAATGTTGCGATCCCATGGTCTCACAAATAATTCCATTAATTTTATCTATGTAAAAATCATATTTAAATTTTTTACACCATTTAAAAGTTGTTTTTGAGAGTTGTGTTATGAATACTTGATCCAATACTTGTCTTAATAAATTCGCTAAGAATTTTTCGCTATAAGAAATCTGATCTGAACAAATTTTGCACGAGAAACCTTTTGTAGTTAAATCTGTAATCTTTTTCTCTCTCTCAAAACCACAATCAGGGCATTTCATTAATATACTTTTATTTGAACCAAAAGAATACTTATTAGCATCTTCTTTATTTATAAAATATCGTACCAAATGGGGATGAGTTATTGCGAGGCAATTACATTGAGTACATTCAATACTACCCATATAACCTTTAAAATTTCCAGTAAAACGACATATATTTTTTATTTCTGGTTCATGTTCAGGATGATCTAAACACTTAAAATAATAACCCCTTTTACCTTTTCTTTTTAAACCATCAGATCCGCGACTAACATCTTTAGGACTTAATATATTTCCATATTTATCAACGTTTTTCTCATAGTACCAACGAGATAATAACTTATCTGCATCTTCTTTTGATAAGTTTTCATAGCACCAATCATAAAACGACAAACATTTTATAGGACTTCTAATTTTACCACTTCTACTATTATAATTAGTATCTTTATAAATATATTTGCCTTGATTACTTTTTATATTAGATAAATAACTTTTCCATTTAATGTTTTCAAATATTTCTCCTGAAATATCACATTGTACATTTACAAGTTCGTCAGAATTGTCACTTAAATCTTCAACTTTAACTAATAATTTTGTTCCTTTTTTTACATTTGTTCTTCCTTGTTTATCTACTCGTCTAGGTATTTCATAACCCTTGTTTTCAAACCATTTTATATTTTCCCCTGATAAAGTAACCAAAACCTCTTTTGTTATTAACATAAATCTATCCCCTTTCTTTTGTCACAGAAAATGGGAATAGACCTTATATTGACAAGATATAAAGTCTATTAATTACAAATTGCTAAACTTGCAAATTCAGCAATTCAACCAAATATAAAATTTCCAACTTAAATCCAAACAAAACAAAAAAGAGAATGCTTAAATCGCACTCTCAAAAACTAAATCAATATAAAATTCTATAAACTATAAACCAACTCTCAATCCCTATTCCTCACAAACCATACCAATCCAACCTAAATCATCCCTATTAACTCCACATTAACTCCACATTTACTACACTTAAATTCCTCATCTGCATATTGCATTCTCATAAAATCATGCTCACGCCCACAAATCTCAACCTTCTTCTTACCACTCAAAACATCCTCAGACCAATCAATATAATTAATATCCTCTAACGATTCTTCTGTTGAAATAATAATCCTTTTCTTACCTATCAACCTATTAGAATTCAAACATTTCTTTAAAAACTCAGGACTAATAACATTCTTTCTGCTATCTTCTAAAAACTGTTTTGACTTTTCTTTACTAACAATAAATACTTTATCATTATTATCCATTTTACTAATTTACCTCCAAATCACCAATTCCCAACAATTCCCACCTCTACAACCCTTGCTACAAGCCACTTTCAAAATCTAAAATTCAATAATTATCCATTAAATACATACTTTTATTGGATTATATAAAACTACTCAAACCATTCAAATTTGAACAAAAAAACTAAATATGTTATAATAAACACCTATAAATATACACATACTATACACACAAATTAAGGAGGTATTAAATCAATGTCTAAATATGTGTATACAACTGGAGACACAAGCATAAATTCTCAAAGGAATCCAAATATCCCAATAATTTGTCCAATATGTAAAAGTGAAAATGTTAAACCGTTTAACATGGTTGCTTGTATTCGTATGGAATCACCAGGGCTTACAATAAATCATGCACCAACTATTACACAAATATGCAATGATTGTGGTTATCTTATGTTCTTTATGAGAATTAAAACTGAAGAAGAAAAATTAAAAGAAGCCGAAGAAAATGAAAAGTGGAAATAGAATAATTATTCTATAATTCTTATATTAATACTCCTAACTATAATTAAACAGTTAGGAGTATTTGTTTTACTATTTGCTTAATAAGCTTTACTAATATCCAACTTACTAACCTTTAAATCCTTAAATTCCTTCAAACAATCATAAATTGCTATCCCAAATCCCCTAACATCAATATATATCTCGCACTCTTTTTCAATTGCAATTTTATGAATAATACTGGCATAATTACTCATGCTTAATTGTTCTTTATATCTTCTGGAATCTAATGCAATCAATTTATCTTCAACATATATTAATATTTTATCTTCTTGTTTTCCTGATGTATGAATATATTCAATATACATTGGTTTGTTAGCAACTACTTTTTCCTTTAATCTCATATTCATATGTAACCTATTTATCATTCCAAGTAATGATTCTCTAGTTTTAGTTGTATTGCTCCCTACCTCTACTTGATCATATTCTTCTTGAAGTTTTAGCAATGTCTTAACCTCAAATTCCATGTGTTCAGGAATTTCATACTTTTCTTTCCATGTTTCAAATTCTCTCTGTACTCTCTCGCTCAAATTGTTCATTGTTTTATTTCCTTCTTTCTTAATTTATTTTTATTATTGTGTATCTGAGTCTATTAATTGCAATAGACTCAGATACAAGAAAACTTAATCTATCTAATCATTAATAGCAAACTCATTACCCTTATTTATTAATATTTTCAGAAATGCTTCCCATTGCTTTACCAATAATTCTCCCTGAATCTTTTGTAGTATTTATAGCATCAACTACATTCCAAACTTTATGTTTTCTAACTAACCCTTCACCATTTTGCTCCCAAACTGAAACCTGTTTAATCCAATTTCCTTCATTGTCCGTAGTACCATAATTAGAATACATAAGTTTCCAATCATACATTTCAAGTAAATTCAATATCTCCTTAACCATTTTTATTTCATTAAAAGTTTTACTTGGATCACTAATATGGCTATAACCATATTTACTCAATCCAATATTATCAAGAGTAAATTTTAATTTATCTACAGTTGTTTCCATGTTGCTCTGATTCCCAAAAATAAACTTTAATAGACTGCCTTTTAATTCCTCTAATTCATTTCCAACTTTTAAGTATAGTTGAAAATCATCCTCGTTTTTTGACTCCGAATAAGTATTCCCACATTCCTCTTTCATTTTAACTAATTCCAAATATCTCTCAAAATCTTTTACTTCCATTATTAATTTCCTCCTTAGTGGTCGGTCACTACCCATTTTGTTTTACCATGAAGTTTTACCTATCATCTTCCTTACTCATAATAGCCATAACTTCACTCTTACCATTTTTACCACCAAGAATCATTGTCCAATTATCTCTTGCCTCATCTGAAAATGTAGACCATACTGATTTTAATTCGCAGTAGAGTTTATCGCCTGATTTATAAATATCATATCCTTGAAGTTTTGCAACGTAACCAATCTTTTTTGCTTCTTCTAGTTCTTCTAGAGTCATATTTTTTATTTCCATCGTTTATCACCTCCTTTCAAATATAAAATATTAATTATTTTACTAACCACATGTCTCTTCTTCAACATCTTTAAAAATCTTCTTAACTTTTTCTATTCCTCCTAACATTTCAATAACTTCTTCGGTAGATAGTTTAATAGTTATAGTTTTCATTTCGTCATCTGTTATAGTTTCCAAATTTATCACCTCCTTAAATTAATATTTATATAAAACACTCGAATGAAAAGTGTTTAAATACTAAACTCCAAGCATCCCTACGCCTATTTTCATGTAGAAGCACAATCCACTATCTCTTTTAACTAAAATAAAACAATTGTCAAATCCAATCTTGATTGGTTTTTCTTTAATCACATTAGTTATTAATGTATGTTTTTGTAATATTTCAATTTGACTATTTAGATATTTTTCAATATCTTTTAAGATAGAGTTAACCAATTCTTTTAAAGTAATTTTATTTCCCCTAAACCTACGTAGGTTGCTTTCTAAATCAAAATATACTATTTTTGTTTCTAAAACAATATTATTGTCAATTATTTCTCTTTTGTAAACATTACCATCCTTACTTAGAATATTTAGAGTGTATGGTTTTAGATTAGAAATACGGAAATTTAAATTATTTCCCCAAGATGAATTTCTGAATTCAACAATATCTGAGAGATATGAAAAGAATTTATCCGGAATAATTTTTTCTAATATTTCCTCTAATATTTCATGTATTGTATATTCGTAATTCAAAATTCCTGGAATATTAATTTTATCCCAATTGTTTATATTTGATTGCATTTCATCTATTAATAATTGTCCAACCATTTGTCTAAATTTTAATTCATTATAATTAGAATTACCATCACTTAAAATATCTTCTGCTTCTTTAACTATATCATTGATTTTATCAGACATATTATACACTTCTCCATTCATTTTATAAATTTTTGTTTACTGAATAATTATTTATGTATTTGGTTATATTGCGGTTGAGAGTGGATTTGATTTTACGTATTCATTGAATTCACCTGATTTATATCGTATTTTAAACTCTTCGAATTGTTCTAGTGTATTATCTCCTTTACCATACTCCCTATGAAATATCTTATGTATATCTTCGTTTAAACAAGCTCCTAATCCGTATTTATAATGTAACTCTTCGCATTTCTCACTCAATAATTTAAGTTCTTCTAGATTATATTTACTTATTTGTTTGTATATAGGTATCTGTAGAATATTAAACGTTTCTTTAATAATTGTATTAAATGAATAAATATGATGAATAATTAAATTATTTTTAGAATTGCTTAATAAACATTTATAATTTGTATCTTTAAAACTGTCCATTTTCCACTCTTTTATTGAATTGCGCAAATGATCAGATATTGAACTAATTCCACCTTTCCAATTATAATTATTTATATTGCTGGTTTGAAGTCTGTAATTTGCAGATTGTGAATAATGTTTAACACCATATTTTCTTAAATTAGTAATAATAGTTTTCCTTCTCACCTTTTCATTTTGCAATGGGCATATTACACCATATTTTTTTAAATTAGTTTTTACTATCTGATGTTTAATATATTGTAATTGATTAACATCCGATACGCCATATCTATCTATTGTGGTATTAATAATTTTATTTTTAAAATCTTTTACTTGTAATGCATATTCAAACCCATATTTTTCAGCCATAGTATTTCTCGATTGTTTTTTAATAGCTTCTGCTTGAAACACATTATCCACACCATACCTTTCCTGACAAGTAGCCTTATATCTTTTTTTACATTCATTTGTTTGAGAATAGTTTTCAACGCCATATCTATCTAAATTGGTTTGCTTTGACTTTAATTGAACTTCTTTTAAACTTTGTGTACTTCTTACACCATACTTCAACAAATTGCTTTCTATTGCTTTTTTACCTTTGCATTTGATGCATGCATCTTTTTTAATAATTCCATTAATATTTCTTCTTAAATAATCATTAAAGGTAGGAGTTAACGTATTTTCTTTACAATAGTCACATAGGCACTTTATTTTTATCGAACTACCACGTTTTAAATCCAAAACATTTACTTCAAATTTATCACCCATTCTCGTGAATTTATATCCTTTAGATATAAAATACTCTTTATTATCTTTTCTCCATTTTTCCATTTTGGTTTTATCTAATAACATTTCTAATTCTCTCCTCCTGATCAGGGAGGGCAGCTACCCATACACTTGCAAGTCCTCTCCTGTATATATTTATTTTTAATTTCTTTAACTTTAAAAACTATCTAAAACTATACCAATTACCATTACGAATATCTATTGGTTCAAATATCACAATCCATCTTTTTCGATTATTTAATATAATAGATATTTCTTTCAAACCTTTATGTTTTCCATGTTTATGAAACCATATTCCTTTATTTCTTATTTTTACAGCAGTTTTAAAATTCATATGTATCACCACATCCTTATTTATTAGCAGAATAAAAACATTACGCTATGGGTTAGTGAACACTTGTGAATTTTGTAATTATTACGTCTAATCCTCATACCTCTTTATCAATTGACACCTAGCCTCAATATTATCCAATTCATTTTTAGTTAATTCTCTCATATACTTACTAATCTCCCTTTTACAATAAATACAATTGCCAGTAACACTAAAATATTGATCATCTTCAAATTCTACTAAATGTGCTTGATTACAATTGCATACGTCACACCTACACCATAGATAAGTTTGATTATCTTTAGTCTTATATCCTATTTCCTTGAACCATTTTTCATTAGTATATTGTTTAATATTTGTTATAGTTTGCATTATTTCTTCACCTCGCTTCCTTCTCTACTGTACCATACTCGATTATATAATGTCAAATATTTATTTTACAATTTATATATAAAAGGAATAAAAGAAAAGGGAATTATTAACTATTCCCTCGCATTACCCATCTATTCCTCTATTATAAAATCGTTTGACTTATCTTCCCATAGTTTTTGAACATTATCATCAACAAATACAAAGTAATCTGACTTATATTGTTCTAATTCTCCCAAAATATGAATTTCACATAAATATATACCACCACCAGTATTTTTAATTATTCGTTTAAATACACCAATTTCATCTTTAAATATTCCCTTAATAAATTTAACCGATTTATTCTTAATAATATAATTATCATTAGAATAATCTATTTTACCCTCTTCTTGAATCGGTAATTTGTACTCTAATACTTCATATTTGATTTCAATTTTAGTATTCTTATCTTCTATAAAATCAAGAGGCACATTTAAATATCCTTCTACAACATCCTTTATTGCGTCTTCAATCATTGGTTTCTCATTTATAAGAAATTCATCAAGATCAAATACTTTAGCAGGATCAATTTCAACCTCTAATATTGCGGTCATAATAAGTTTTACTTTCGCTTTTGCCATTGTTAATCACTTCCTTAATTAGTTTTTATGATCATAATTAATCATTGGTGATTTTTCAATTACTTTAGTTATTTCACCAACCTTACCTTTGCCATCCTCTTCTATAATTACATATGAAATTTGAAATGTTGGGTCATTCTTTAAAAATTCGGTAGGATCATTTGTTATTAATTTGTTAAAATCCTCAATAATTTCAATAGTGTTTGAAGTTAAAGACTCTGGGATAATCATATCCATTGTTGATGTTAGGGTATATCTTACTCTTTTCTGTTTCATAATTAATTACCATCCAATCTGTTCTTTTATCATTAGAATCTACTAAAAATATAATCAATGTGTAATTTTACAGTCATTTTTTTCTGAATCCTTAACTATCTTAGTCATTTTACTAACATTTCCCTTACCATCATTGTTCATTATCTCATATGTGATAGTAGGTTGCACTTGTGATTGTTTACTAAGAAAAGATTCATTATCACTCTTTAAAAACTCCAGAAAGTTTTCAACAATTTCAATAACGTTAGGGGTAATCTCAGGATGAGGAATAACTAAATCTATTGTTGCTGTTAAGGTATATCTAGCGATTTTCTGTATAAATCTATTATACCTTATTTCAATATCAAAATCTTTGCCATATTGTGGAATCCACACATTTTCATAAACAAATAAACAAAATTTAGGAAATAAATCTTCATCTTGTTTTGTAGGAGGATTATTCGCCCCTAAGTTACAATTATATAAATTATTAAATTGATCTAATAATTCTTGGTCTGTAATACATTCTCCGCAAAATTCTTCAAAATTCATAATTGTATTCACTCCTAGTTTTAGTTTATCATATTATTATAGTGGACAAGCAACATAAAGTCAAAAGGTAATAAAGGTAAAAAATTGAGGAAATCCTAATCCAATATTAGAACTCCCTCACAAGGAAAGAAAGAGAGTGTAAATGAAATGGAAAATGAAAATGAATCATTTACAAATGTATTGTAACATTATTTATGGATTTATGTCAATGGGAATATTTTATTTATTGGTTTACAAAAAAAACAAATTAATCATTAAATTAAATAATCAATCCTAAATATGAGCGATAGCGAATATTTAGCAAGGACAACGCTTTGTCCGTTACCCCTTCGTTCTCTTTGACATGTCATATAATAATTAATTTAACTCTAGTCCTTGCGGAAGTCATGTTCAGCAATTTTGTGACCAAAATTACTTCCATGAATTTATTAAATATAATTATTTTTTAAATTTTATAAAGTTGTCTAAGTCTAGTACAACAAAGAATAGTCTAATATATTGGCGTACTAGAAGTAGACAACTTTTAATTATTTCACAAATTCATCTATTAATTCATTAATTTCTTCTTTGGACTTCTTTTCTTTCTCATTATATGCCTTAATCATTTGAATTTTTATATCACCTTTGTTATGATTAATTACAGTATTTACTATATTCTTATTGTCTTCAATATAATTTTCTTCTGAGCGTCTTTCAATTCTTATATGACTATATTTATCAGTATTGAGTCTGCCGAATATCTTTGATCCTTCTTCTATTGCTTTATTTTGTCTTTCCTCTGCATTGACTACCAACTTATTTGATATAATTCCATTGAGCGTGACTTTAATATTTTGCCTTACCTCTTGTTCTAATATCCATTGGCTTATTTTTTCTAATTCTTGAACTACTTTCTCATGGAATATTACGTCATAAGATTTATAATAATATCTAATATTAGATGTTTTATTTAATAATTCACATACTTTCTTATTGAACTCTGAATACCTATCAATAATAAAAGCATCCTTTTTGCTATCTAGTCCCATTACCTCAAGAATTTTATTTTCTGCATATAATATTGTATCAAGTTCTTCATCTGAAGCAGTTGTATGAGTTTCTTTACTTAATGCTATCTTATCTTCTTCACTTCCACCAATAAAATCTAATACATCTACTATAGTACCATCATCTAGAATAATATTTTGATTAAATTCAGTAAGACCACAGGCAACAGTAGTAACTAATTTCCAACTTACTAAACATTTACTTTCTAATGATTTGAAAGCTCTTTCTACTGTCTCATATAAATTTTTATTGTTCAATATGTAAAATTCCTTAACATTATCACTGTCGGCGTTTATAAAATCAGATAATATTGCTCTATTAAATTTCCCAAATGAATAATTATCATTAACCATATCTAGTGCTCTTAACATTTTATCTCTGCTTAAATATATTTTTCTCTCTTGTGTAGTTTGATATTTTTGTACTAATAAATCTAATACTAATTGTTCAATATATTTCCCATAAACATTGTTATTTCCTTTTGTTTCTTTTCTTGCGTCTATTTTATCTAGAACCTCAACATATATTTCATCAATAATATATTTATTACCTGACTTGTGATATTCAAAATATCTATTCATTTCTTTTAATTGTGCTATTTTAGATGTCCCAGTTTTAACATTTTCTCCTAGTAATTCACATAACTTTTTGTAATTTGCTATTATCATTCCTTTTTTTAATTGTTTAATATTCATTCTTCTTACCGCCTTTTCTTTTTTTATTTTTATTTTACCTATTATTTTTGCCTTTTGTTTACATTGATAAAGAATACAAAGCAGGAAAGATAATAAAGGCATATATCTTTTTCGGATGGCCTATCCTATCCTGCATTGTTTGTGTATTTTCAACACAAAAAATCCCATCCAATAAGAATGAGATTACTTCTGTTGAAAAATTATTTATTTTTATTCATTTATATTCACAATCTTTAAATTAACCATTATTTTATTCACATCAATATTGTTTTTTGGAAGAGTAATGTTATTAAAATCAGGTAATTTAAAATTCTTTAGTTTAAGATCATTAGGTAGCATGGCAACTAATTTTTCAAACTTCTTTGCTTGTTCATTTGTTAAGATATAGCACAAATAAATTCACTCCTTTAGTAAAATTTTCAATAATAGAGAGATGATTATAAAAAACCATCTCTCTACAAACTAAATATTATTAAAATAGCCTAAATTACGTTTTATACCCAATTTTACATCTCTTATACTCCAATTATCTCTTGATTCCTTCAATTTACTACCTATTCTATACCTATCCATTAAAACTGGAATTTTATGGTATATAATGTAATTTATTTATGTCTTATGTTCTTGAATAGAAATCCACATAATAAAAACAGAGTAAACTATGATTGAAAATATTACTGCTACAAAATAAATCAATATATTTGTACCTACCCTTATCCCTGAGTATAAGTTTTGATCTAAAAACTAATATTCTCACAATCCTGAAACCTTACTCTAGCAATACTTTCACGGCCTACAATATCACTACTCGCACAAAAAGCACTCTATTTTCCCTCAGAATTATCTGTTTGACTAATTGTGCCATTCTCATTTTTTTGAATCGCTTACAGGACTATCAATTAATGATTTTTCTAATATAGTAGATGTAGTTTCAACTAAATTTTTCTTATTAAACAAATCAACAGTAAAACTTGACCCCTTACTAGCTAAAAATCCTGTGACTGCAATATCAACAATCCAATAAAGCACATCGTATCCAATTTTAAATTGATTCACCAAATCAACAAAATTATGAGCAGGAACAAAACCAAGAGGTTGTAAAATACTAGTTCCTGTAACTAAGGATAAAATCATAGCAATAATTACACTAGCTTTTTGAGTGTTCTTATCAGAAATTACTTCTTTATATACTTGTGTTATTCCGAGTGTCAATGTTCCGAGCATCATAAAACTTTGTAATGCCGTTGCAATATCCATAATTATACATCTCCTTAATTTTTATTATTTGTTTTATATTTTTAATTAAATCCTTTTCCTCTTAATGTTCTCCCAATTACATCCAATTGTTTAAATATCTCTTGTGATTGTATTTTATTAAATATATGTTGTTCTCTTGCAATTACAAATTCTTCTTTGAGTAGTGTGTAAAGGTCTTCATTTTGTTTTGATAATTCTTTGTTTAGTTCTGCAGTTAACACAGTTGTGATTTTTGATGTTATTTTTGATATGAGGTAGTTTTTAAATTTATTTAATATCTTAATATTAATCAATCCTTAAATTTTATTTTATTGTAATTCCATACTTCACCGCCACAACAGATGTTATTAGTAAACTTACAATCCCTAAAATTTTCAATGCCATACTCAAATTGTTATGTAATTTTATCTTTTTTATTTCAGTATCACTTAGGATTTCCTGTTTTTTTATTTCAGTATTGCCTGTTGAATTTCCAATAGCAATCTGAGAAATTGTATTAATTAAGAGGTTAGAAGTTTGTAAATTTTGTAATGTAGTATTTTCTACTCTAGCAAGAGTATTATCAAGAGAATTGAAACGATTTTCATATGATATGTCTTTTAATTCAAGTTCATGAAGTTTTCCACCATGATTAATAATTTTATCAGAAAGTCCACAAATTTTTTCCTCATGTGTAGTTGTCTTAATTTGTAAATCTATGATTTTTTCAGAGTGAGAATCTAACACTTCTTTAATTTCATTTTCATCCACATTATCCACCTCTTCCATAATTATATTTTTATTTTGCATTTGACTTTTACCCCTTTCTGTGTTAAACTAACGTCAATGGATGCAATATTTAGAGTATTGCAAACAGAGCAGTCTCAGAATCGGGCAATAATTCTGAAGACTGCGAATACATAGATAACTGAATAAATAAAATTAATTATATTTACTAAATGTTAAAATAATATTAAATAATTTTAGTTGATTAAAAGAGATGTAAAATAAATTACACCTCTTATTTGAGTTATCCTAAAAATTTATTAACTTCAGCACAAGTATCAAATTTATTATTTCCACTTAATATAATTTCTTTAGGATGCTTAACACTAGAACCACCTATGACAAATAATTCCTTCGCAGAAAATGCTTCATTGGGACATGATTTATCAGTAGGACGAATAAAAATAGCACAATTGTATTTTAGTGCTACATCCCCTCCTGCAAAATAATCATCTTTACTGTATAAGAGAACGGCTTTTTCTAACACATTATCATCTCCTTGATTATTTAATCTTTTTTTAAATTCAAACCATTTAGTCCAATTGTTTGCAGAAAAAGATTTAGGACATTGCTTTAAACTGCAATCATAATGTCTGATTACCTTATCTTCTGGTAACCCAAATTCGTTCATTAAGTATTTAGTTAAATCTAAAGTATTTTGTATAGTTTGCTCAGATGGTGTATAATTACTTTCTAGGCACATTTCTATGGATATCGTATTACCATTTGTTTTACCATACTTACCTGCACCATCTCCTATTGCCCACGAATATCGAGTATGATAATCAATTATTTGAATTATATTGGTTGAATCAACAAAAAAATCAGCACTAGTCTGTCTATTTCCTCCTGCAAAATAATCCCTATTATTTTTTGCGGTTGAAACTGTTCCAACATCGTGGATTACGATATATTTTGGACTTTCATTTCTAGCAGAATGATTATAATTAATTAATAATTTTTGTATAGGTAACATTTTTATTTTACTTCCTCCTAAATATTTATTTTTAATTCTAAAACCATAAATCTCAAAACTCTAAAACCCTTACTATAAGTCACTTTCTTAAAAACATAAAATCCCATTAAAACTATCCATTTCTGGGACTAAATAAATTTCACTCAACATTCTCCTGTTTTAATTGATAAATCACTAACTACTCCAATTGATAATCCAAAGTTTCTCTGACGTTCTTTGTCGAATTTATATTTGTGTTCTTCTCCCGAGCAACAAATTTACTGATTGATCTATGATAGAGAAAAGCAATTAACCCATATTAAACTTAATGAAAAGAAATAGAATGATTTAGTGATAATTTTAATTAATAATATGATATAATGGTTATTAGGGATAAATCCTGAAATATTTAATTTTCTATAATAAGGAGTAGATTAGATGGAAGATGTACTACCAAATGATTTTGTAGAAGATGACTACTTAACACTCAATCCCGATGTTGAGGATGCAGTGAAGAAAGGTATTATTAAATCTGGGCTAGAACACTACTTACTCTATGGACGTAATGAAAGTCGCCCTATTAGAAAGGAACCTAAACGTTTAAGAAACCTAGACAATCCCAATAACTTGTATAATCTAGGGGACTTATATCATAATTATGCTTTGTTTGGTTTTGACAACGATCAAATACCAGGGATATTCTACCCAAATCAATGTTGTAAAGAACCAATAATAATGGCTTATATTCAATATTCTATTGCAAAATCAAAAAAATATTTCAAAGACGAAGTTAGTTTTGCTGAATTATTTTGTGCAGATGGATATTATGCAATGGTTGCCAGACACTTAGGCGCTTCAATCTCTTTAGGAATCGACAACAATCGAGATGGTTATTTCGAAAAGGCAAAGGCCATTTCACAGATGCTAAGATTAACTAACGTCAATTTTATTGAGATGGATGTCAATCAAATTGACCAATTAGAAAAGGTTGAAATAGTGGCGAATATAGGTGGCTTATATCATGTCACAAATCCCAGAGAGGTATTAGCGAAATCACATCGTATGGCTAATAAATTCCTAATAGTTCAGTCGGTTGTATCAATGGCTAATTACTCTCCTGAATACTTTGAAACTCCAGCTCCAGGATGGACATGGGGTAACAGATTCAATAGGAATTCATTCGACAATATGATTAAATCGTTGGGTTTTAATGTGATTGATAAACATTTTAATGAACTTGAAGGGAACGATAGATTAGAAGATCGAGGAAGTGTTTATTATTTAATAAAGACATCGTTAGATGGATTAAGTTGATTAACTACTTTCCAAGTATATTAATTGCTTACTTATATAGTACAGTATTGGCTCGTTACACCGCTTGGAAAGTGGCTATTATCATATTTTGCATTTATAATTCAGCATTTGCTGTCCAATGGCATATAATCGCGTTTCCATCTGTTATTAATTCCCCTCCACTACTATTTTGCAAAACCAAAATCGATTCATTCGATAACGCAGTTACCGTCCCCGAACCAGCTCCTAGATCTGTACCGCTATTCTGAGAAACCCTACCAGTATTGGTAGGTGTTGTAAATGGGTAAACAGTTACTGCTGGGGATATTCTTTTCTGTACCTTATACGGAATCATTCCATATCTTTGATTGCTTGCTATTGTATTTGAAGGCAACATCATTAAAACTGCTCCTGGCACACTAGATGCCGTACCAGGAGGAACTGCTAGAGAATAACTTTTTTCAAAATATCTCTGACACAATGACAATTCTTCTACAAAACTTTTAGGACTAAATGGCAATTCCGTATCGCCAGAACACAATTGAACTTGGGCAATATCAATATTGCCAGCTCCGACAAATGTTTCTGCAATTGTATCTCCAAATCTACTTGCGAATGTGTTATCCCAAACATATCCAAATGTAACACCTAATGCATCATCATTATTAGTGCCAAAAGTTTTTCCAATCAACATATTAGTTGTAAAAGTTACAGTATATTTTTTCCAATAGGTTTGAAGAATCCAGTTTAAACCATTTATTACTTCCCCGTTACTTGGAATACCGCCGGAGCCGTACCCTTGAAAGAGATATACACCTATTTTTTTATTAGCAATAGAACTTCTTGCATAAAAACTAACTGTGACCTTTTTCCCAATTCCACACAAATACCGAACACCATTTTCTATATAATTTACAAGTCTATAAAGAGCCATACTAGAAGTTCCACTACCATCAACGTTTATACGATAATAATTATAACTACCAAATATTTCTCCAGATGTTAAGGTTTGTTTGGAATGAATAATATTTGCAGGAAAACCACTGCCATCAACAAAAACCTTGTATCGGTCTGCCGCGAAATAAGAATTATGAGATGGATTCGTGACTGCAGTTCCTCTTTGCCACACGTCAAAATTACCGTTTATTAGTCTATTTGAAGAATTATTACAGTTGTCTTTTAATGCATCTATTATATGCCTACTATCATCACCAACTACATCAATAAAAATAGGATTACTCCACGCTTTAGTAGAATTAGAAACCTTAACAGAGTTTACCCTTACATAACCTTCATCCCCCCTGATCGTATAAGTTACAGACGTAACCCCATCGTTTGATTGTAATAACCTACCATTATTTCCTATAAATGTAATGTTACTAGATGTTGTACTCGACGCAGTAATGACGTTTTCAGATACGCTAACTGATATATCATTACCTGTAGATGAATAAAAATTTCCTCTCCTAAGATTATCTAAAATAGATGCTTTATCATTAGAGTTTACATGTACTACTACCCATCCTGCATTAAATTGATTTGATGCCGTTATATTATGGCAATCATCAACTGATGTACCAAAAACCTTTTTACCTGAACTTAAGGCCCAATCCCATTGAGTCTCAGCATAAGTTCCTGTGGTGCCATTAAATACTTCAATAAAATTGAAATCAAATAACTTTAATATTTCATCCTGCAAAACAGCTTTACTTATAGAGTCCTGATCATAATTCCAATTAGAATGATTTAAAGATGTTATTTTATTATTTGCACGATGAAAATTGATAATATCCTGTGTGTTGATGAGCGTAGAATCTCTAATTGTAATATCAAAAGCATTTATATGGCGTTCTTGTGATTCTTCACTACTTGTTCCAATCCAAGTTATTCCACTAATAGATGGGTCTGGAGTTATAAAATTATGGTCAGTAATTGTCATGAAATTAAATCCTGCATCTTTATATGCCGTTACTAATGCTGATGGAGAATCTAATCCATCACTGTTGGTAGTATGACAATGTAATTGGCCTTTTAGAGATAAAGAACCACCAGGAAAATAAGGATTATTTATTGTGAATTTACTACCTTCATATAGCATAGTTTCTGATAAATGTTCATTAATTTGATCGGCATGATCTTCTATATTATTTTTAAAAGTATCATGGTCATAAGCAGTAAATGCTCTCATTACAGAAACTCCCATATTCCATGACTGTGCAGTTCCTTGAAATCCTCTTGTACAACCAGTTAAATCATTTCCACTTATACCTGTATATTTAATTGTTTCTGCATTTTCTCCACCTGAAATTGTACAAAGATTAGGTGCTAATGATAATTTACTAGCATCTGTTACTGAAATAGTTGTTACACTACTATCTATACCAGTAGATAAAGTAGTTACAGGTGAATTTATTTTTCCAAAAAACATTTCGATCTGTGCTATTTTAATCACTCCTTAAATTGAACTTTTCCATTCATTATTTATTTTTTTCTTAACACTAGTAATACTTTTCCATTCACCATTTACTTTTACATAAATATTTGAGATATTTACCCAATTACCGTTTAATTTATAATTAATAGAAGTACCAATTGATGAATTTTCATTAAAACTAATCGGCAAAATATCATTTTCATTTAGTTCTATAAATTCATTTTTTGTTAGATTTAACATTAAATTATCGTTAGATAAAATATTTGCTACTAAATAGTTTTGTTCACTTAGTCCTAAATTTAATGAACCACTGTTTACTAAATTAGCATTAATATTAGATAATTCATTTAAACTAACACTTAAATTATTATTGCTATTTAAATTAACATTAATACTAGAAGATTCAGTTATAATAATGTTTAATGAATCATTTTGATTAATATAAATTACTAAACTTTCAGATAAACCAATACTTAATGAATCGCTATTTTCTAAATTAGCATTAATATTATATAATTCATTCAGTCCAATGCTTAAATTATCATTATTAATTAATTCAGCATTAATACTTGAAGATTCATTTAAACTAGTAATCAAATCATCATTAACAAATAAATTTGTATAAGTAGTAGAAGTTTCATTTATATTTAAAGCATCATTACTTAATAAAATTGCTTCAATACTAGAAAATTCACTTAAATTAACATTTAATGAATCGCTAGAAACAATATTAACTTGTAATTCCGATGTTTCAATCAGAGTAATAATGGGTGGGTCTATACCTGAAGCACTTACTAATAAAGTTGCGTCCTCGTTAATAATGCAAATTAAATTATCATTAACATCAATTGATTTTGTTATTGACTGGTCACTATCGTCAATATTAATGTTTAATATATCACTTTGGTCAATATTAATTTCTAAATCTTCATTAATTAATAAATTACAATTATCAGAATCAACTATTGTATTATCAGGAGATATGTTGAATGGCATATTATTGAATGAACCATTATTAAACAAGGTAAAACCTCCTTTCTTTTTTGAAAGTTAAAATTGTTAATCTATGTGCAATAGAAATTTAAGTTTAACTATCGCACATAGATATGTATTATTAGTGATTAATATTTATATCTAAGATGTTACAACTGTTAAAGTTACTGTTAATGACCAGGTTCCCGAACTTTTCACACCTAAATTTGCCACTACTCTATTTAACATTGTTCCACCACTTATTGCATTAAATATTCCCCATTCATTCCATGCAAAATTAGCTTCACCTGTAGCAAAAGTTGCTTTAAACACTAAAGCATTTGCTACTCTAGTAGGGTAAGTTGCATCCATACCTTTTCTAAGTTTATTGGTTACGGCAACTAAGTCAGTTTGTGTTACTGCAAAAGCAGTAGTAGAATCTCCTACGCAAAGATAACTATTTGTATTTGTAAAAAAAGTAGGAGTATCAGCGTTTACGATTGCGGATGCAATAAAATCTCTTCCAGAATTTGTTAAAGCCATTTTATATTACCTCTTTCTATTATTTATTTATTTTATTTTTTAATTATTATAAACTTTTTACTAAAATTTCTTAAATTTCTTCTTCATATTCAATAACTTCGATAGGTTTTACTAAACCATTTTTGATATCTTCTTCAGATACGCCATCTTCATATCTCTCTAGTTTAACTGTTGCTTTCATTTTAATTCCTGTGATTTCGTTGTTCATAAAATGTACTTCCTCCTTTCTATAAATTATTTATGCATTATAAACAAACCAAATATCTCCATCTTCGCCATCTGAAGATAATGGAGATGTGGTATGAAAAGTGATTGATTTGGCAGATGTGTCTATTAAACTCTGAAGTGTTTGGGTGACTGTAGTACCATCTGCCAAAGTCCATATTCTATCAATTGGAAAATACTGACAACCAGTTCCTTTAAAAGTAAATTGTAATTCCGAATTATTTCTACTAGGATTAAAATATACTAGGCCCATTGAGTAATCAACTAAGAATTGATCTTCATTTGGTAAATCTTTATAAATTTCTGTCCACGTTACATCTAATCCAGAAACAGTAACATGTTCGAATTGAGATGGTATTTCTGATAATAATACTTTATTATCTTTTACTAATATAGACTGTACGAGAGGTATAAATGGATCTAAAATATCTCCTTTGCGTCTAGTGCTAAGAATTGGATTGTTAAAGGGTAATATACTCATGTTTTTCCTCCTTGTTTACATTATAAAAAGAGAGATAAATTTAAAGTTTATCTCTCTAATCTTTAATTATTTATTAATTAATATTTTTACATTCAAAAAATATTATTGATTTACCAAAACAAAATACGTCCTTACAAATATTGTCGAATTTACCAAACTTCATCTAATATATGATAAGATGAAGTTTAGGGAGGTGAGATAGATTATGGAATTAATTAAAAGCAATATTATTGATCGAATTATAGGCCAATATGCACTTAAAATTACTGCTGAAACAACAAATCAAGAAATGATAAAAATAATCAGAGAAATAATTTACAAATCTATAAATTCAATTGATCCAAAAGTAATTACTGAATTAGTTTCTAAAGAACTTGCAAATGATTTAAGAAAAAGAGGGTTAAATTTATAATTTGCCCTCTAAAATCTCTATGCGTTTAATTAGATTTGCAATAATATCTATAAGATTATTAGACTGTTCTTCAAGAACAGTTTCTTTTTTGTTTTCTTTCATTATGTATCACCTCCTTTAAAATTTTTTATAATAAAAAGAATCCACTAGTTTTAAGTGGATTCTTTCCTTTAATTGTGGTATAATTCTACTTGCATGAATTCTTTAAATATCTCTTAATTGGCTTGTTTCAACAAGCCTTTTTCTTTGCTCTCTTTTCTAATCTTTTCAATATATAATCTACACCTTTAGCACTAACAAGAGTTACAGGTATATCCACAACCTCACCTTCAATGATTTTAATCTTAATTACTACTGAAAAGTATCCAGAATCAATATATTGTTGATATGGCAAATTCTGCTTACCTTTACCACTCATTAATATACCTTCACTTCTGAGAAACATAAATAATTTATTCCTACCACTTAACTTCAATTCTTTAGCAACAATCATCATGGTCTTATTAGTTTTAGATGACATTACTTGCTCATTTGGTCTATCTTCTTCAATTTTCTTTCTTAATAATTCCAACTCACCTTTACGAAGTAATTTAAGAATCTTCCTAACCCATGAACGAAATTCTTTAGCTTTTTCTGTTCCTGCAAGTAATGCAACTTCATAAATTCCATCTTCATTAAATACTCTTGTTTCACGATCTCCTGCTTCCGACTTCATGGTGATACCTGAAGAAAAATCTATTTTTCTAAGATATGGATTTCTTGTTACGAGTGTATTAATTCCTTTCCTTGGATTACTATATCCAAGAACCATTCCTAATTGTTCGCTTGTCATAAAAATATCATCATTTTCATCTTTCCATAAATCACACTCAACACCATTAAAATTTTCTTTTCTAAACAATACTAAAGTACTCATCAAATTGCCCATCCTTATATCCTAAAATCTTGTAATATAAGCATGAGTCACAAATTGGAATATCTAGTTTTTCATCTTCAAATTTTGAACCATAGTTTCCTCTTCCTTGAATCGACCATTTTGTTTCATATGGCAAGTCAATAATATTATGGCATAAACGGCATTTAGTAGGATTTTCACTAATACATAAATCAATTTTCCCATTAATCAATTCAATGCTCACAACAGAACCATAGATGTCTTTTCCTTCACTTAGCATAATCTCGGTAATTTGGTCTTTATCGATTAATATCTCTTGACGACCACTATAATCTCCATCACTAAATACTAATACACTATCTTTATCAGCATATCTAAAAGACTGATGTGTATTCACTGACCAAATAGGATTAGTACCTACCTCAACTTTCTTTCCTGAATAACCATCTAATACTTGGAACATCTCTTGAATTTTGATCTCTCTCATAATAAAATCCCCTATCTAATAATGTTAAAGTGTTTTTGATTCACCTTACATTTATAATTATAAGGGATGTTATTGTGCATGGCAAACATAATCACAAGTGACATTCGTTGAAATATAGGTGTATAGTTTAACTATAGCAATATAGCTCTATATATCTCCTGATTGCTCTTTATTTTTATTGTTTTCTGTCTCATTCATATATTTCATTATTAAATTTCTTATAAACTCTGCAACTGTCATTTCTTGATCTTCTGCTAACTTTTCTACTTGTTGTTTAAATTTATTGCTTACACGAATACATATTTGTTCTTTTTTAAATCTTGGCATTAATATCACTCCATTCCTATCTATTATACCACATTGCCCATATGCTCATCAAAAATCAAACATATGTATCTAAAAGAAAGGAGAGATCAGAAACAACCTTATATAAATATTATATCATGATTATATATTTAAGTCAAATAATTTTATTTATTACTTTATAAACTACATAAGAGAAAAGACCTATTAATAAAGTCTTTTCTCTTTACTTAGTATTTAAAATACACTACTAAAAAGATATTCTACAATTTGGTAGGGCATTTTCCAAAGTTTCTTTCTGAACATCTGTCAATTGATTTTCTGACAACATCAAAGACTTTAAATTATCTAGTTCAAACAAACCACTTACATCATTTATCTTATTTTGATTAAGATATAGAGACTTTAATGCCGTTAAATTATCAAAATCATTTGTATTAATAATTTTATTGTTCCCTAATTTTAGAGATTCTAAATTAACTAAATTATTTAATCCAGTTACATTTACAATTTTGTTACTATTTAAATCCACTATATTTAATGAAGTCAATTTTTCTAAACAACTTGTGTCTTCAATTTGATTTTCGGATGCCTCAATTCTTATTAATTTTTTTAACCCACCAAATGCACTGATATCCTTAATTTGATTTCCATTCAATGAAACAAATGTTAAATTGGTTAGTTTACTTAGTGCATTAATATCACTTATCTGATTTTGTGTCAAATGCAATGTTTGTAGATTAGTTAATTCTTTCAAAGGACTTAAATCTGTAATTTTATTATTATATAAAAATAAAGTTTTTAATTTAGTTAATCCTCTCAATGGAGTAATATCAGAAATTTTATTATTGCCCAAACCAAGAGTTTTTAAATTAGTTAATGATTCTATTCCACCAATATCTACTAAATCTTTACATTCTACAACTAATTCAGTAATTTTCTGAACTTCAGTTGTATATAAAGGACCCATTATTGGTTTATTAATAGCCTTTCTTACAGCTTGTTCTAAATTAGCATCTTTAAATGTAACTGGATAATTAGCTGTTGTCACCGTAACAGTACATTTAGCAGTCTTTTTACCATCCACTGTTGTTACCGTGATAGTTGCTTTTCCTGCTTTTATGCCTTTAACATTACCAGTCGAATCTATAGTAGCAATTTTAGTATTACTTGATTTCCATGTCGCATTTTTGTTTGTAGCTGTAGTTGGGGAAATTGTAGCGATTAATGTTTCATTAGCTCCTACGTTCATGGTTGTTGTTTTTTTGTTAAGGGTTGTTTTTATTACCTTGATGATTTTTGTTGATGCTAAATTAAGAATTTGATTTTGAGTTACTTCCGAAGCAAATACGGGTAATGTATTTGTGGACAATAAAACAAAAGATACTGATAATGTGATAGTGGTTAATAGTTTTTTTAATTTCATAGTTATTACCTCCCTTTACTAATTATGTAATCATTATATAGGAAAGAAGAGGAAATTGCAAATATATAATTAATAAAAAAAATTATATATTAATTACCAGTTGATTAACCTTACATCATTTGTATTTTGGCAATTCATAACTTGTTGCTTAATATTATAGTAGTTACTTATTTTACTGTCTATAAATGTCTTAGAATCTTGATAGAGCGTAATAAACTGCCTCCTCGTATGATTGATTACTCCTGCATCCACTGTATTCCACTCAATGGAATCCACCAAATCATCAATAATCAAAGAATTCATTTGCCTGTTTAAGTTTGTTTGCCATTCCTCTGTAAATTTATATTGATGTTCTATGCCTGTACAACTTGATTTAAACCCATCCAATATTTCTTTATTGCAAGCTATGTTTATTTCTTCTATTTTTGCTTCTTTTAATGGTGGAAGTTTTATGATATC
>Ga0209319_1000992_pt1 | contig 26948 bp, 10 predicted proteins | sample RifGroE2_FD_184000 | JGI IMG/M metagenome (GOLD analysis project Ga0209319, IMG submission 184000) | Groundwater microbial communities from Rifle, Colorado - Groundwater E2 (SPAdes) (version 2) | ecosystem: Environmental > Aquatic > Deep subsurface > Groundwater | place: Rifle, Colorado, United...
TATCTATTCCTGATATCGCGGGGACCGTATCATCATAATTAATAGAAGAAGTAACAACTTCACTAGAAATATTGCTATATCTGTCTTTTATCCATAAATATAAGGTCTTCACTCCACTTGTATTGTTTTTAAATACATAAGATGCTGGACGGTTATTCTGCCAGATAAAATTCGGGGAGGTATTAATTTCACCTAAAGCCCAATACCTCACATCCGCCTGATATGGAATATCTACGCCAATAGCTAGATCATTGGTATAATGCTGATCCCCGGTATCCTGATCGAATATGTTCAAAGAAGGCAACCCAGGATTAATATCTATCTTAACAAAAGGAAAAGGGCCATTATTATAATTCGAATCATTACCCTGAGATAAAGCGATGATCGCATTGCTTGCGTTATCAGTGACGTGCAAATAAAGATCAACATCACCCAATGGAAAAAAATCCGATATTACCAATTGATAAGCGTATTGCTGGATATAGTACTCGCCATTAACATAAGAACGTGTTGATATAAGTTCCGGATATATCGAGGAATTGCCATTCCTGTATCGAAACTCCAGTAAAGGTTCCTTATCAAGCAGACGCTTCTCTTCAACTACATTAACACTTATGATATAGTTATACTTACCTAAAGCATGCCCGATAAAGTCATCTGCTTTTAGCACCAATGCTCCGTCCGGCGTAGTAACAAGTCCGACAAAAACAGGAGAACTTAACGTAAGGTCCATATAAATAGAATGAGACGGAACAATTTGGTTAATATTACCTGCTTTGTCCATTACCCACAGATAAATATTCTTAGTTCCTTCATCAATGCCAGGAATAATATAGGTAGCTGGCATTGCATCTAACCAACCGCCGGTATGCGGAGTCAAACTAGGGATATAGGCATTAGAAATAAACCACTTATATACCCCGGGATCTTCTTCAATGTTAACTGAGATAATCGTCTCATTAGTGTTCAGAATAGATCCATTTGTCCTATCATGAATACTGAAAACGGGAGCAGGAGGAGGCGTTTTATCAATAATAATCTCTTTTGTACCGACCTGAACGTCATTATTATAAATAACATAAAAGTTATTTGTCACATTATGGGCCAAGTCTTCTGCCACAAGATTAAAAGAAGCCACACCATCAGAAAATTCAGGCTTTATGACAAAAGTAGCATTATAAGTCGGTCCGCTCTTACTGTTAAAAGTCACAGTTACCGGTGCCTGCCCGGCTATATTAAGTTTGATATCAGGAGTCACGGATAGAATCTCATCTGTATACGCTGAAATTGTAAGTGCCTCTCCTCCAACATTAATAAATTCATGAAAATACCGGAACGTTATTAGTGGAGGAATAGTATCAACCACAAATACACCTGATTTGGAGGCATAATTGAGCGCATAATCATAGACACCTATATTTATACTCGCAGTGCCCTGTGCCAAAGCTTCTGTAACATTTAAAGTCGCCTGCCATGTATTGCCTGTAAGCTTTGCAGGAGCACTAATTTGAATGACTCCGCCAGCACTATCCCTAACCGTAACTGTCGGAGTAGATACAGCTTCTGAAATATCAAAGGATACTGCAAAGGAACCTGCTTTTTGATAATTATAGGGGATATTAATTTGTGCATCTGGAGGTGTCAAATCAATAATAAAGTTATTATCATTGGTAAAGATATTTTGAGTATTACGGGCATTATCCGTCACAATAACACTTAAAGTAGCCAATCCTTCCGATAGGCCAGAAGTAACAACCAGGCTTCCAGTCCAGAAATAATCAGAAACCCTGGTTAAATTATTTACTATGACGGTAGCTCCATTTGAACAAGTTAAAAACAGGTCCGGAGTAGATGTTTGCTCGGAAATATTCAACGTTACCATAAGCATCCCGGCTTTTACATATTCAGCAGGGTTCTTTACCAAACTTAACGTTGGTTTAATCGTATCATACACAATCGCAGCTTCGGTAACGCTCCAGTTAAATGCTTCATCTCTACCATAATAATATATGAGCTTCTCTTCATTTGTTATATTAAGAAAATTGTAAGTCACAGGAAAATTAATAGTACTTACCCATGGAAGATTTTTTATGTCCGCAGTTACATAGGTACCATTCTCAGTAACTATGAAATAGCTTAGATCAGAGGGGATTCCGGAAAAATTAATAGTGACTGTTCTAGAATTCGTATAATTCCGATCTGAAGTTAATCTATCAAGCAAAGTTGCTGAATTCATACCCGGAGGAATATTATCAATAACAAAACTCTTATTCCCTTCCAGGTCTAATAAAGAATTTGCAACATTTCCCGCCTGGTCCGTAACGCGATAAATATAGTCCGCCGTTTTACCATTCCAATTCTGAGCTTCCGAAATATTTACAGTTGCCCTCCACAATGTACTGAAATCGGGTCCGTTAACACCATCATCAAGTTTCCAGACATTCATTGTTTGTTTATATGCCAAAGAAGAAATATTTAATGTTAAAGCATAATTATTTACGGGATCGCTAACCAGGATATTAACGGTCAAAGTACCGGCAGCAACCTTAGTACCGGGAATATCAAGAGTATATGTCGAGGTCGGTACTGCAGTATCTTTTTCGATATCCTGGATCATGAAAGTTCTGTTCCCTGCCTGATCCCTAACCCAGAAATGCATTCTATAAAAACCGTTATCGTAAGCTGAAATGTCAAATGTCGTTGACTTATTATTAGAACTTACCCAACGGGGGTCATTATATACAGGGATCGCCGGAGACAAGTTCTGCCCCTGAGGTGTTAAAGCTATCAAATATTTAATATTACCATCAATATCAAGATTATGGCTGTAATTATAGCTGATAGGAAGGGACGTACTTGCCATTTTCGAAGTGCTGCCGGTATTTGGATCTTTCACCTGGATATATTTACCTGACCCAATATCCAAAGGCTCAATATAGGCATCAAGAACAACTTGATAAGGATCCGAATAATCACTATTGTGCTGTGCATAATCGTTAACACATATTTGAATGTTATAAGTACCTGCACCTTTACTTAAGCTGAAATTACTGAGCATACCGTACCAATCCGTTGTGCCCTGATCTACTCCGTTATAAAAATACTTTATCTTGTATTGATATGCATCACTTGCCGAGTCTATATTAAGCTTAATCTGATTAGCATTCGACCAACCCGGAATAGTTTCATCCAGATCAGTTATTGTAAAAACAGGAGCTGTAGGAGTAGTAAAGTCTGTTTTATATGGCAACCTGTTATCATTGGCATATGTCGGAGAATATTGGCCGGTTCCTTTCAATCCGCCAAAGTTGTCTACAGAATATTGGAAATTCACTGTTTGGCCATCTTTCCAACTATCATTCACAAGAAAGGAAGCATTCCATGCGCTAGAACCCCCGATTACAGGATCATATGTGCCGTTATCGTATTCTGCAGTAAGGGTATAGGATTGTGGCTGATCGGATTGATCTAGATACTGAACGGTTACTGTAGGAACTGCTGATATGGGGATCTTCTGGTTAAAACCTAATTTTACCTGAACTTGTCCGTATCCGGCAATCCAATTTGAGTTGAGAACCGGAGACACGCCCACCCTGCCTACGTCTGTTAAAACAGGTGCTTGAGAATTTCTATAAAACTCTATAATAGTCGGGGAATTGCACAATTTACCATATTCGTCCATTGTCCACAGTGTTATGCTGGCTGGAGTCAACTGTTCAACATAGCCGATATTAACCTGTAATGGTTTTAAATTGGTCCATTTATCGTTCGTAAATATATTTGATGAACTGAGTAGATTGACTTCCGGCAACCAGTACCTGGCATTTGCAACATCAATATTAATATGAGGATTATCTACATTAACAAAAATTTTACCGGATAAATTCTTATACTCTTGAGGATTGGAAAAAGAGACGGAACCTTCCAGCACAGATGAACCCACCATAAACGAATTATCAATACCGTTAAAATTATTCGTAGAAGTATTACCGGCCTTATCTGTCATAACAACATCAAAATAAAATGGTCCTCCGGTATCAGTAACCGTAAAATTACCCTCGTACCAATTAGAAGGATAGCCAACCCATGACATAGGAATAACTGCATTATTACATGATACGGCAATCCCACCCAAGCTATAATCCTGGGTATTATCTGCTCTTACAATTACTTTATATGCTTGTCCGGAAGTTAATTTATGACCGGAGGAACTCCATTGGTCTTGTAGTAATGTAGCAAGGGCTCCGCTAGAAGGCTTAATCTGTACATTCAATAGTCCGACCTTGGGAACAACCGGGTCCCACTGTACTACGAAAGAACATATATCCTCATTTATCATTTGAGCTTGATTCATAACCCACACGTATAACGTTCTGTTTTCAACGGCTGGAGGACATGTGAACCCGTAGTTTTTTATATCAATAGTTGCAGGAAAAGGGACATCAAGCCAAGCTGCATCACTAGTAGCAGGTTGGGTGCTCATAGTATTTGATATTATCCATTTAACTGCTGTAGGACTGGAAATATTAAGGCTAACAACAGCCTCGTTAACATTGTTCAGGATATGAACCGGAGAATTCATATCGGAAACCGACACGGAAGGCGCCGGCATTCGGGTTTGAATAGTGAAATATCTTCCGTTATTAACGACAGTATTGGAATTGTAAGCCCTGTCTACTAAATTCACCTGGTATTCCGCCTGTCCGTTAGGGTCCGTATAGTTAACATTAAAAGTCCCTATTAATGTTGTAGTAACGCCCGGCACGAAACCAACCAGATTAACAGTTACCGGAGTTGCTTGCCCATACATTAAATACTTTAAAGAAAAACTGAGCAAAGGCTCTGACAAGACAATATTTACCGTATTAACACCAAATCCTACCTCAGAAGAGCCGCCCACAACCAACAAATTAACAGTTGGCGCAGTCAGGTCCAGGTATGTCGTATCTGACCCAGCGCCAATAGCAACGTTGCCTGCTGCATCCTTTATCCAGGCATATACCGTTTTTGTACCTTGGGTAAAATATGAAACGGGTATGTTATACTCAGTTATCCTGCTGCTACTCCAGCTAGGATCATATTTATTTGGCGTCGCAATATTCATAGTGACAAGCCATGCCACAGCATCACCGTCATTTGTAATCGCAATACCCAACTCTCCGTCATCCGTATAATCTGACGTCTGAAAATATCGATCGGCAATAACTAAGGTAACAGGATTAGGTCCGGTACTATCTACCACATGTACTCCTCCGGACTGTATCTGGACTCCATAAACATTTGCCCGATCCCTTGATTGAACACTGTATACCAACGTACCATTCTTGCCATTTGTCACCGTATAGTTTGTTTTCCATTGAAGTTGGCTGGTACCGATCTGCGTTAAAGCCAAAACAACCGGATTATCCGTCCCGATCACATAACTTAATGTCGGTGTTGTTCCGGGATGCAGCGGTTCATTAAAATTTAATGTGACCGAGACTGGACCCGCAGCAATGAAATTTGCCGGAGTTTGAACAATCGACGCTATTGGAGGTGTATTATCTAAATTTATGGTTGCAACCGAGGGTACGCTGATATTACCAATACTATCCATAATCCACAGGTATACCATTTTATTTTCATTGACCATATTCTTAAAAGAATAGTAAGTAGGGTTAGAATTAGACCATCTGTTGTCAGTAACTGTTGGCGACGTGCCGATTTCCGTTATTAACCAGTATGATGCACCTTCATCTCCCTGAATGTCTGCAAACACCGACAAATCATCTGTCCAGGATGGATCATTATCATCCTGATCGCGTAATGTTAAGGAAGGAGTGCCTACACTACGGGCTATCTGGTAATTACCTATCGGTTTTTCAAATATTACCCAACCGGCATTATTAGTTGCCGAAAGGTAAAAATTCACCTGCAGTTCCGGAGTTAACGCAGGATTAAAATTAAAGGTAGCTATATAAGAATTACCAACCCTACCGTAAATATGTAAAGGATAAACTGTGCCTCCGCTTTGAGGATACTTTATGTAAGCATTAGGAGTGACCGAAGGTAACTGGTTCATATTTATCGTAGCACTCATCGGATAATTAATGCCAATTCTTGAGTCCGACAGTTCCATAGTCGCATCCGGAGCTTGCGCGATGATATTCAAGCTTACAACATTAGTCTTAATGTTGCCGGCCCTATCCGCTGCCTGGAAATAAAAATTATGTAACCCGTCAGATAACCCTGAAAATTGAAAATTCTGGTTTGTAAACCAGTCCGACCATGCATTATTATCAACTTTTGCCCTATAGGGAGTCGATTTTAACTGTCCTGAATCACTGGCAGCACTCCAGGAAACAATTAAGTTGTCTTTATTATACCAACCTACGCTGGGTGCAATATTAGGATACGTGTAAGAATTTACTACCGGTTGCAGTAAAAAACCTGCGGGCACCGTTTTATCTACTTTAATATAAACAGAGTAAGTTACTACATTACCTGCCTTATCGGCTACCTGCAACATTATATTCCTAGTAGTGTTATTACCTGCCTGTACAAAAAATTCGCTGGTTGCAGTCTCAAACTGCCAGGCAGACCAGGTAACCTGACCAGCATCTACCTTGAACCGGAATGGTTTAGCTTTTAAGCCGCCGGTATCAAATGAAGGATCCCACTTTAATTCGACCGATTCGTCATCGTACCAACCTTCTTCCGGCTCTACTCCGTCATTATTACTATCTCCGTCTCTCCTTATTTCCGTATAAAATGGCTGAGGCAGGTTAACATCGACATAGATCCCTTTTCTTTCCTTATTTACATTTCCGGCTTTGTCCACAATATATGCATCGAAGTTACGAACAATGTCATTTCCCGCATTGGTAAAGATATTATTAAATGTGGGAGAATTCTGCATAATCCAATCAACAGAACCATCAGAATTCCTTATATAATAAGGCTGGTCCCGGAATCCTCCTGCATCGTACATTGACTTAGTCGGGGTTAAATCAAGGTCCACTGTCTGATCATCATAGTAACCGGCATCAGGCGAAACATCATCGACAACATCAGAGCTATCAGCCCAGATGTTAAGAGATATCGGAACAGAATTATTGAATCCGATAATATTTGGGGTAGTAATATCCACGTTTATGGTTGTCTGTATCTGACTGACATTACCGGCATGATCAACTACTTTTATAAGAATATAGTTAGCAGTAGCATTTAACGGTGCAACCGGGAGATTCTGATATGTTCGCGAATCGACATTTATAGGAGTACTCCAGGTTACCGGCACACTCATATTTGTCGATGAATACTTGGCCGCCACATAGAACGGATAGGTACGCAACCCTCCACCCTCATCAGTGAATTCCGACCAGGTAAAATCTACAAACCCATCATCATCCCAACCCTGCAAAGGATCAATACCATCTCCCTTGGAATCTGTATCTTGTACAATGTCAATCGTCTTACCGGATGTTGGCACCGCTAACGTATCAACATTAAATACAGGGGTGTTAATATATGTGAAATTACCTGCTTTATCAAGAACATACAAACGATAATATTGTTGATCACCGATATATAACTGACCGGAGTATTCATAAGTAGCTGCGCCGTTCTTACTGGGGGTATCCGTATAATACCGGATGGAATCATAACCACCCCGATAATTCATCCACGCATAAGCACTGCTCGTACGAAGATTTTGTTCTGTTATTGTACCGGTCAATGCCACGTTGATATTGGAAATATCATACCAACCGGTTTCAGGCAGGAATCCGTCATTTCCGTTATCTAAGGTATTTACAGAAATACCCAGAGACCCATTGTTAATTACCGGAACTACGGTATCTACATATACACTAGCCGTACCAACTGAAAGATTACCAGCTTTATCCGCTATAGCACAAGTGATAATTCGTTTGGTATTGCCACCATCCAAAGTATACAAATTAGTATAGCTGTTAGTATCAAAATTAACCCAGACCTGGCTGCCGGCGTCATTTTTAGCAAAATATTTAAAGCTGCGCAGGCTGGTATCAGTTACGTCGTCATTAATACTAATATCAACACCTGTATCGTTATACCAACGAGTACCATCAGGATCAGACTGGGGAGAAAAATACGGCCAATTAGGCTGTGAGTCTGCCTGCACATTTACGGTTACGTAACCAGCAGGCGCGGTAGTATCTACATATACAATATCATTAGCGCTGCTAACATTACCCGCACGGTCAACTGCTCTAACAGAAACAGTTATCGGGGAATTATTCAATGGAGCAGTATAAAGGTCGATATAAGCAAACGCCCCTGAACTCAAAAAATTTGACCATCCTGTACTTCCGGAACTATTTTTTACCTGATAGCAATAATCACGCAATTGCCCTGTTTCAGAAGGCTGCGTCCAATCTATATCAACACCGGTATTATCGTACCACCCGGGTAAAGGATCAATCCCGTCACCACCTGAATCGGCATCAGCTCTTACTCTCACAGTAAACGGACCGGGTGCCGCTGTATCTACATAAACATTGACACTGGCCGTACGAACAAAACCGGATTTATCTTTATATTGAAAATAAAAAGTATTCGGTATTACAGGATTGCCGGTTACCGGCAAAGCCACTGCAGACCCTACACTGCTGGGAAACCAGGCTGACCAGGTAGTTTGCATTGGAGAAATATAGTAGCGCAAAGCAGAAGAATTAAACCCTCCGGATTCAGAAAAATCCCATGAAATAGTTACCCCGTTAGCATCATCGAACCAATATGGCTCCGGATCGATACCATCTCCTTTAGAATCCCTATCGAATTCTACGTTCAAAACAACTTGCGGCGCAGTTATATCTATATTCACAGCTTTCGAATCATAGCGAATATTACCGGCCCGATCAATAACACCGGCATAAATCGTACGGGGAACACTCTCCCCTGCAGTAGTTAAAATATTTATGGTATTCGCAGCATACTGCGCCCAATCTGTCTGGTTAATACTATTCTTAAAAACATAAGGAGCCAAACGATATGAATCAATATCCATATTTGAAGTTATGGTAATACCGACGAGAATACTTTCTTGATCATACCAGCCTGCATCAGGAGTGACGCCGCTCGTACCCGGAATGTCCGGAGGTATATTAATGGCTATAGAACCCATTGGCGCCGTAGTATCAACATAAACATTAAAAGTCGCCTGTACCGTACGACCGGCTTTGTCCGCTTTAGCTACGGTCAATGTTCTATTAATACCTTCACTCGTAGAAAAATTATAAAAATTTTGTGAATCCTGCGCAGCAGTGAACGACTGCTGATTAGCATCATTTTTCACCAAATACACACCGCCGGAACGCCACCCATTAATATCACTTGCCGTATCACTGATAATTCTGAAATCCACCCCATTATCATCGTACCAACCGGATTCAGGAGGGATCCCATCTCCCCCGCTATCAGTATCTGCACTTAACTGAGCCAAAATCGTTCCCGAAGGATTATTCAGGTCAACATAAAAATAAGTATTAGCGGTAACCGTATGTCCAGCTCTGTCTCTTGCTTGTACATAAACCAGATTATGATAATTATCCGAACTCGAATATGCCTGTAAGTTCGATACTGACGAGCCTGAAGTCCAGCCGCTCCATTGTGTATTACCCCCCGCATCACTGGCTGCCAGTCTATATCGATAAGCACCACCTGAATATGCACCGGCACCGACACCATCATCAAGTGACCAATAGAAATCAACATAATTATCGTCAAAATAGTGATAATCCGGTGCGATTCCATCTCCACTGCTAGCGCTATCAGCATCACTATACATAGCTACAGTTAAACTAGGAGTAGTAAGATCAACAACGATATTATTAGAAAAAACTTTATAATTACCTGCATTATCAACTGAACCGACATAAACGGTATGAGATCCTTCTGCCATAGATACATTAGAGGTAGAAGTATTAGTAGACCAGGGGCTCCAACTGCCATTATCTATCTTGTACTGAAACATATTGCCACTAACACCGGCGGTAGAGTCAACGATACTGCTCCAGCTAAATCCTACAGTTGTATCATCAAAAAAGCCGTTTTCAGGATTGGTATTACCTGCTATATCAGCAGTATCATTATCTATAGCGATAGAACCGGCAGGATCCGACCTGTCAAAAACTATACGCTGCGAGGTATTGTACTGCGTATAATTACCGGCAATATCGTAAACCCTCAAATACAAATATCGAGTACCATCAGGCACACTGGTAAAAGTATTGGAGGTGGAGCTTCCAACATCTATCCAAGAGCCGCCTTCATAAGAAGCATAAAACCTATCAAACCCCGAACCACCAGTGTCACTGGCACCACTCCATGTTAAAGTCACATCGCCATCGTCATCATACCAGGACTTAGGCGCAAACCCATCCCCATCCGAATCAGCATCAGGAGGAGGATCGCTCAATACTGAAGTTGGCAGTGGCGCATCTACCCAGATCACGAAGCTTGCTGAACTGCCCCACTGTCCTGATGCACTCATTGCCTGTACATCTATGGTATGAGTACCATCTCCTATAGCATCTGCTACATATTGATAAGATAAAGTAGAAATACCGCTGGTCCATGCTCCTCCGTCTACCCTTATCCGGTATTCTGTTATCGGCGCTACTGTGTTGACTGGTGCTGTCCAAGATATATAGGGATCGTTATCCGGCTGCCAGGTACTCGCGCTTATCGCACTTCCCGCACTATCTGTCTTCGCTGCCATTCCGCTTGGCGCATTAGGTACCGTAGCGTCATACTGATATGACATTATAGTTGTCCAACTACCATAATTACCGGCATTATCTTTAGCCCGTGCTCTCAAATATGATATCCCGGCAGCTCCCAGAACTCCTGGATTATAATCACTGGTTCCTGTTGCCGTGATTGACGTTCCACTTGAACTAGTTCCCCAATAGATATCATACGCGCTCGCAGTTATCCCACTGCCTCCCGTATCCGATGCCTCAGCAAAATCCTGGTTCACTGGGTCTGCTGTTGTTGTCCAGGTTACATTTGTTAATGTTCCAGGCGCTCCAGGTAAATTATTATCAAATTGATACTGCATTACAGTCCACCAACTGCCATAATTTCCCGCAGTATCTTTAGCTCGTGCCCTTAAATAATATGTCCCACTGGTACTTAATACTGATGGGTTATAGGCGCTCACCCCGGTTGTCATGACTGTCGTACCGTTGGAATCCGTTCCCCAGTAGATGTCATAAGCACTGGCATTTATCAAGCTACCACCAGTATCCGTTGCTTCGCTAAAATCCTGGTTAGCCGGATCAGCCGCATTTGTCCAGGTTACATTGCTAATCGTACCTCCGGTCAATGGAACTGTAGCATCTACCCAGATCACGAAGCTTGCTGAACTGCCCCACTGTCCTGATGCACTCATTGCCTGTACATCTATGGTATGAGTACCATCTCCTATAGCATCTGCTACATATTGATAAGATAAAGTAGAAATACCGCTGGTCCATGCTCCTCCGTCTACCCTTATCCGGTATTCTGTTATCGGCGCTACTGTGTTGACTGGTGCTGTCCAAGATATATAGGGATCGTTATCCGGCTGCCAGGTACTCGCGCTTATCGCACTTCCCGCACTATCTGTCTTCGCTGCCATTCCGCTTGGCGCATTAGGTACCGTAGCGTCATACTGATATGACATTATAGTTGTCCAACTACCATAATTACCGGCATTATCTTTAGCCCGTGCTCTCAAATATGATATCCCGGCAGCTCCCAGAACTCCTGGATTATAATCACTGGTTCCTGTTGCCGTGATTGACGTTCCACTTGAACTAGTTCCCCAATAGATATCATACGCGCTCGCATTTATCCCACTGCCTCCCGTATCCGATGCCTCAGCAAAATCCTGGTTCGCTGGATCTGCTGTTGTTGTCCAGGTTACATTTGTTAATGTTCCAGGCGCTCCAGGGGCTGTCCCGTCATATACGATATTATCGGTTACATCGGTATTTCCGCTGGCATTTTTAAAACGGACATAAACTGTTTTAGTTCCATCTCCCGCAGTCAAAGTCCATATTTTGTTTGTATTATAAGCTTCGTCTGTTCCAGTCCCAAATGCTGTATTGGATATATTCATGGTAGTAGCGCCAGTTGCAGCTAAAGTTAAGGTAGTTGATGTTGAATTAGTATAAGTAGCGTTACTACTGATCTGAACAGAACAGCCGGACGGGACTGCAGCGAATGCGCTTATGTTCCCCACTAGCAATAAGGACAACACTATTACGATAGTATATATATATGTAAAAATGTTCAATTTTTTCATAAATTATCCTAAGCTATCCATACTAAGAATTTACAAGCTTCACCTATTGACAAATAGCACTCATCCCCTTGTATACTCTGACACCATTCGATATGATTATCCATTTACAGTTGTTCCCCGGATTGATCGACTGCCATACTCTGAGCTATAAGATTATCAATATCTTCCTGAGATTCTTTGCTATCAATATTTCCAAATGTCTTCTTAATTAGCGTAATAGACCCTTGCTTTGCCAGATTTTTTGCTACTTTGAGTATGTGTTCCTGGGCATTGATAATCTCTACCTTAGTTAGGCTGCTTTTTTTAAGTTCCAAGACCTGATTGACCATATCTTTCATACTTTCTGTAAGTAAGGATAATATTTGATTCTTGTCTCCTTCTTCAAGTTGCATAATCCCTGCTGCAATAATATAAGGATCGAGAGAATAAAAGATTTTCTTAAGAGAGTCTTTATCCGTAAGAAGAATATCTTCAAAAAGAACGATCATATCCCTGATCTCTTCAAGTAAATCAGGATACTTCTCGCCTAATACCTTGGTTAAAGCAGTTTTTTCTTTATCTCTTAATTCATTTAATAATCCAAGAACAACATCCTTACCACCTACCAGACAGGATATTTGCTCCTTAATACTTTTCTCTAAAGGCGCAATGACATCCATCGAATACTGATTACTGTATACCAGATAAGCAATGATCTCGGCCTGCTCTTCGTCTTCAAACTGCGAAAGTATGATATTTGACATTGAAGCGGGTAAATAAGAACAAATGATAGCTATTTGCTCTATAGTCAATTTTTTTTGTTTATATTTGTTAAGCATCAGGATTTTTAGCTTAAAGATATTATCGTCATCAACAAATTCAAAAAAGGCCGTCATGGATGTTGATTTCCTGATAGACATTTCTTTTATGCCTTCATCATCATCAACCGCCGTCTCGATACGACCGCTGATAGACATAGCTGCCGCCGGAGCTGCTTCCGCTGCTCCTTGCTGCCCTTCCGCACCTGCAGCAAGTTTGCCTACGCCCGAAGATACAGCCGGCAATGTTTTTCTAAAAAGCACAAAAAACAACATCATCATTCCAATAATCGCAACAGTATTACCTATTGAGACCATGTGGTTTATGTTAAAACTTTTTTGTTTCTCAAGTTCTACCTTCAGTCGCTCCCTGATTCCGGCAACTTGAATATTAATTGAAGTGTAATCTTCTTTTATTCTATTTGCTGTCTTAAGCAAATCGCGTTGAGTTTCACTCAAAAGCCTAGCCTGTGGCTCGCTTAAAAGCTTAATTTGTGCATCACTGATTAGAGGCTGGGATCCGATAGGTGCCGGGGCTATTGCGGAAGGACTGTTGTTGCTTTCTATTCTGCTTTGCATAATTCCTACATATTCTTTTAATCTCTGTTCCCAGAGTTCCTGACTCTTGGCAAGTTTCTCCGAAATATAGTATTGTTCGGAAATACTAAGATTGGTATTATCTTTCAGATTTGCTTTCCCCAGGAACAGATTTTTATTAAGTGCAACTGGAAAAGGAAAAAAGGAAGATACGATCTCAGGAATTTTTTCATATTTCGCTGCATCAATACCTTCATCCGCTTTTATATTTACATTAAGTTCTTTAATAAAGTATTTTTCATAAATACTGTCCGACTGGACCGGGATCCCTGGAAGCAACGCTTTTTCTTTCTGAGGGGATATCATCTCTGCACCTATCTCAAGGCTTATCAAAATCGAGATGTCCTTAATTGCAATCTTTTTCTCTATAACATCTTTCAACCTATCTTCAAGAACTTTTTCCAGCTCTATTCTTTTATAGATATAAGATTGATCTTCAATTTTACCTTCCTTTGCCAGAAATTCCTTGACTATTTCATTGTTACTGTCATATTTAAGAACAGCAAGCCAATCTTCTCTGGCTTTATCGTAATTCTCTAGTAAATAGTAGGCTGATCCTCTTCTCATCAAAGCAAGAGTATTCTCCTGGTCAACCTTTAGGACATCATCTATTTCTTTAATTGCCTCATAATATTTCCATTCATGTATATACCGAAAAGCTTTGCTTAATTTTTCGTCAATCATATTCTCGACATCGTTTTGAGACTTAATATTCTTAATATCTGCTTTCAAGTCATCTGAACCGGTTCCGTTTGCCAAATATTTTTTTATGTTGTCATCCAGAAATCGGTGTTTAACATCATCATTAACATCTTTCTTCGGTATTTTGAACTTTTCTTTGAATTGTTGGATCCCCTCTTTGAAACGCTTGGTTTTAGACAGGATTTCAACCATTTTTCCTCTTGTTAAAAAACAATCCTCATTATATAGTTGATTGTTTTCCTTTTGATCACCGGTTACTTGACCGCTATAGTTATCAATAGGAAATAATTTATTTATTATTGAAAGCGCTTCTTTTTCTTTCTGAAGTGCTCTCGGATAAAACTTACGGTTATCGGGCACATCAATAAGATTTCTCGACACTGATGCTTCAATGTACACTGAAGCCCAGTAATCTTGTGGAACATCCAGATAATATCCGGAGTATGGATTCTTATCGAAATTCGTTAAGGATATCAATAACGTTATAAATTGGCTGCGACTGAGAATATAGTTCGGTTTGAACTCGTCACCCTTATATCTGGCAAGAAACTTGTTTTTCACAAAATAATATATTTCCGCGGCATATGGGTCATCAGCCTTGACATCAGATAAAATTATTCCATCAGTATCGGCATTTTTATTTAAAATAACTTCTTCAGGAAATAGGAATGATTGACCCATTAAGATCACACTTAGCGTTATAAAACCTATTTTTAGTAACTTTCCAAAGTGAATCCTATACATATTGATCCTCCATATGCATCATTCCAGTATACCCACGTTTTTTTCCAAGAACTGAACAAGATCTCCGATGTTAGAATTGGAGGGCATAAATCCTTCAGCCTTTTTTGCTTCTTCCAATGCTCGCTTCAATTCTTTATTCCTCATCGCAGAAATTGCCCTGTCATAGCACTCCCAGGCCTGTCTTTCCTCCGGCAATTTAACAGTTGTAATCGCCAGTACCTCATTTAGTTTTTGCAGTTGTTTTTTATTATCGCTTGAAAGGGGCTTTAGAATAGAAATTGAAGAATAGCTTTCCTTAGCAAGATTATAAAACCCTTTATCAAAATATCTCATTCCCTTTGCTACATAATTATCTACTTCCGTATTAACTTCTTCGGATTTATTCCCGCCCAAATTTATACCCAGTGAAAATTTCATTGTACTTCCGGCATCCTGATTAGCCATTGCTATGTCAAATTTGGCTATACTATATTCAACCCCTAAGCCGAATGTCATAGCTTCTTCATAATTCATACCAGCCAACAATGAAAACATGCCCATAAATTTGTATTCTGCACCCAGGTACCACTGGCTGAAAGTATCAGTCACGTCAAAAGCCACACAATATTCATCTGACTTATATGCTAGCCCGCCCCGCCATATTAACGGCAATTTGTCTGATGTTATTGCCGGAGCATTGTTCATAGAGTAGACATTATTAAGGACCCCGCCCAAAACTATGTTTTCCATGGGCGAATACAAAACTCCCAGATCAAATACAAAAAAGGAATCGGGAAATTCGCCCAGCGCTCTTGAATAGTTTTTGAAACTTAGGCCAACCGAAAGATTGTTATATAGCCGCTTGCCATAAGCCAGCACCATAGCGCTTGAGCTATCCGCAACACTGCCTGATTCCTCATTATAATCATCCGTTTTTACAATAGGCAAAGAATTCCCCAGGGTGACCATTCCCCCGCCATATGATTCATAAAGACCCGGCCAAACAAATGCCATAACCGAAAAAGAATAGACACTAAACATGTTAGCTTGCATGAACAAACCGGATATCTTGGGAACTTCCATCAACGAAGCGGGATTATTATAAACTGCGGAGGCATCTGTGCTATACGCTGCGTAGGCCCTGCCCATAGCAAATGAGTGAGCATCGGCGCCATATGCGAACATTGCGCCTGGCTGACCCCCGTAAATGGCATGTGAATACACGGGTAGCATTAATAATATGCTAAATATTAATATTTTTAGTATTTTCATTGTTAATTTATTAATCCTACTTTTTTGCAAAAAACTAACATTATTTTTATTCTAAAAAACACATTAGTTATAACAAACAAATTATATCAATTTTTTCCTTAACTATTTCTTTGCAACTAAGGAGTGAGAGGTATACACAATACATATTTAGCCTACACATGCATTAATCCTGTACAGTAACGTTTTTTCCCAATGCTGCACCCAGGTACCACTGGCTGAAAGTATCAGTCACATCGCAACTGAGTTATATGCGATTCCCGCCATATTAAAGGTAATTTGCCGATATTATTGCCGAAGCAATGTTCATAGTTATTTTATTATTCCCTCTTTTACCAAAAATATAACATTATTTTTTATTATCATGGATATTAGTGCTCCTTAAAAGATTATATCAATCTTCGAAACAAAATTTTATGCACCTGGATTAATAACTAATTCTAACCATATACCAAAAGAAAATACTTTCAATTACTTAGCAGCTAGCTTAAACCACTTTATCTTTATCTTTTTTGCTGAAGCATGCGGTGCAATAACCGAACCACTTTTAATGTATATACCTTTTTCAATAGCTGAGTACTCGCCAATAAGAACCTTATTGGCAACGGTCACTTTAGGTTCAAGCGTGACATTACGTTTAAGGACGACATCGTTCCTGATACGTGACTTATCTCCGATTTCACAGTGAGGCGCGATCCGTACGTGACAGCCAATTGTTACCCTTTTGCCGATCTTACAATATTCCTGGATATATGTTCCTAATCCCACAGTAGAAAAATATTCGATTCCCACATTATTCCCGAGCATAATTTGCTGACCAAGAGTAGAGAACATCCCGATAACTGTGTTATTACCAATCTCGGACTTAACCCCCAACCGACTGAAGTTCCCTATCATACTATCTGTCCCGGTTGAGACGTTGTTCATAAGTACGACTCTCATTCCTAACGTGCTTTTATACCTAATGAGGCAGTCGTTCCCTACAGTACTAAACGGACCTAAAACCACGGACTGTTCAGTCACCACAGCTTTTTTTATGCGAACAAAAGATCCAAGTATCGTGTTTTCAGCTATCTGAGCTTTTTCACCAATCGAACAAAATGAACCTATTTTTCCAGACCCGCTAATAATCGCTTCGGTTTGTATGTGGTTCCCCCATCCGATGGAAGTGTCATGTTTAATAATGCAATGCTCACCACAATGAGAAAACCAGCCAATCGAGGAAAGCTTTTCGATCAATACATTGTTCATGATCGTACTAAACGGCCCTACATTAACGTTCGTTGCTATATGGGTATAGCTCTGAACTGTTCCGAACACCCCTACGCTTACGTCGCGATCAATTACAACATTTCTTGCCAAATTAGAAAATGCCCCTATAACAACCGAATTGCCAAGGATAGAGCGTTGTCCTATCTTCGTGAAGCTTTTAAACTTGCAATAGTCCCCGATACTAGTGTTTCTATGAATAGAGGACCCGAGGCCTAATCGGGATGACTCTCCTATCGCACACCGCAATCCAACCCTAGCAAACGATCGAACAGAACAGAATCCTTTTATTGCAACAAAAGCACTTGTCTGAACAAACCAACCGATCTTGGCAGTACACTGGATGACATTATGGATACCAAGCGCCGCAAAACTTCTCACAGTTACACTTGCCTGTATAAGAGATTCGGCACCAACTGAGACAAAAGAATTGATACGGACTGCATTGCCAATTGTCAATTGATTTCCTAGCTTTACGCCTGCGCCGATAGTACAATCGTTCCCGATAGTAATGCAAACAGGTAAGCGATTTTCACTCGGAGATAAGAACCGCTTAAGTAAAATTATTAGTGTCGATTCGTGAACAGTTGTATTCGGGCCCAATCTCACGTTCATTTCCGACAGCGTTTTCTTTCCCCATTCAGTAAGCCTTTTCTCTTTAAAAAAGCATTGTTGCTTTTCAATAAAAACCGGAGGATAAGGAACATTCTTATTACTGAAAATAATGTCTCCAATCCATCGTAAAACATGAAAAATATAATATAAAATTATAGAAACTGATAATTTCGACAATAAGTCATAAAAATCGCAATAATATACCTGGAGAGAAAGTTTCTGGAAATCATCATTCGGAGAGAGTATTTTTTCAGATTCCAAAAGCTTCATAATTTTCTCTCGATCAACTTCGGAAATAGCTAGCTTGAATCGATATCTGCATCTTTTTTCGATTCTCTGATAAATGATTTTCCCGGTAAACCGGTGAATCGATCCATAAAAAATCTCTTCAAAAATCTGCGAACAAATACCAGGATCATATTCCTGCAAAATCTGAAAAATTCTTTCTTGGACCTGAGTATATTGTTTGCTGTCCATAACTCCAACACTCATTATTAATATTATTTTTAGTGCCCTGATAATTAATTCTATAATTATATTTTCGGTTTAACAAGTAACAACAAATAAAACTACAGGGCAATCACCTACTAAAGCTAATAATGACATACCCTGGGATGTCATCCCTGCGCAGGCAGGGATCCAGATTTCCATCATTTGAATCTTTTGTAATAACCAACTTAATTACGAATTCACCCAAATTATGCTAATATTTATAGAATAGGGGAAAGAATTGCAAATCCCTTCCTGACAAAAGTTGTCACAAAATAATACTAGTTTTTAGGAGACACCTCACTAAATGAAAAAAGCATTACTATTCTTATTTCTTATGTTGATAACTATATCAACTGCAAATGCTTATCGCATAGGTGCTTCATACAATAGCGCCATAGGTGATATACCAACTGATGGAAATAAATCATATCCATCCAGCATTCGATTATTCCATCGAACAGGAAATGTTGGGACTAATTGGTACAATGAAATATCCGTTTATCAGGGTAATATACAAGAATTATCTTCTTCAATGATTATTCCTTTTATGAATTTCGGACCTCGTAGATATGATCTTTTGCTTGGGGCTTCGAAAGCATTTGGAAGTGAGCGGTATATAAATCCGGGAGGCTTATCTGTTTTTGCTGCATTATCATATCTCGAAGAAATATCTGCCGGTTTATTTATAACAGCTGAAATGCAGATGAATTTGAACAGAAAATATGCAAATTCTTCAACAGTTCCCAAGCTATCTTTAGGACTCAGTTATTTTTATGATTCTGACCCTGTAATAGATGACATAAAAAGACTTGATAGTTTAGATTTCGATGACTATCTCGACAAAAACATGGTAATTAAACAGGATGAAACTATTATTAAGCAATCAGATATTATTAATAAGTTAAAAGACATAAAAGTAACAAAAGCTATGATTATCCCTAAATTTGCGACAAAAGGCAGCTCATTTCTAATAACAAAAGAATTCTCAGATAAAGAACGAGCACTTAAAGTTATATGTAAAATCAAGCAAATTAATCATGGAAAGTATGAATTAAAAAATGTGGGTTCAAATACCTGGAGATGCAAAATTTTTATTCCCCAATCCTTCCGCGATTCACAAGTTAATATAGTTTTACATGTCACCAGAAGTGACGGGAGCAAAATTGAAGAATATGGCGTGATCCTGATCGATTAGCATTATGCAAAAAATTATATATATATTAATAGCAATATTGACAGCAAACTTTAGCGCAACAGATTTGTTCGCAGACACAATATCTCTATCTAAATACGTCAAACAGATCTTAGTTAATGGAAAGCATCCCAAGATATTTAAACTTGAAGAATCATATGAAGCGGCAAAAGAGAACTACAAAAAGGCGTTAACTAAATATAATCTTAAGCTTTCTTATTCGTATAACAATTCCGGCAGCCAATCACCCTCCAGGTTTTTTCAGGGAGATATCAATTATGAAACCAACTCATCATTTGCTGCCAGTAAAAAGTTTCCATTCCTTTTCGGGAATGATCTTGATATCACATTTGCCAATAGTTACTCGGATATTGCATCGGCAATGAATAATTTAATTCCGGAAAGCCAATCATTATCTTTTATCTATTCTCTTCCCCTTACCTTTGAGGGTATTAAGGCCAGTGAATATAATTCGAGAATCGACCTCCTCAATTTTGAAAAAAGCATCATTGATTATGTTTCAAAAAAAGAAGATCTAATGGTGTCGTTAGTTAATGATTATATGGTTTACATAAATGCCATGGATAATTTTGAGGAATCAAATAAACAACTGGAAAGTCAGAAGAGGTTATTGGAATTCGCTACAGCAAAATACGATCTCGGCGAAATACCAGGTATCGAATTAATCAGGAGCAAAGTCTCAATGATTAATGAGGAGCATCGTTTTTCTGAAACCAAAAATGACTATTTAAACAAAAAAAAAGAAATATACTGGCTCTTGGGTTACCCGGAAACAAAAGAAATAAATTTTGATCGAAATCTTGATATAGATTTTGAAATAAAACCTGTTGAATATTTTCTGAGCAGACTTAAATTCAACAAAGATTATCAGCTTGCAGTCAGAGAACTGGAGACGGCTAGGATCGACTACTTAAGTGTGATGACACAGCAATATCCTGATTTATTGCTCAAGGCGGCACAAATAACTACAAAAGAACAGGATTCTTTTAAGAAAGATAGCCATATGTCATACGGGTTTGCATTGGCAATACCTATTATTGATAGCTCACTGGATAACGATTACAGGATAAAACAAAAAAAGTATAAGGACCTAGAAGACAACTTTAAGAATAAGACCGATGCGATACACCATGATATCGTAACTAAATATAATAGAATAATGAGCTACAAGGAAGATAGGGAACTCTTAGGTATATATTATGAATATGCGCTTAGTGAATATAATATCGTTATGGAACAATATGATAAAGGCAACGCAAATCAAATAGATGTCGAACACGCGCTGGCATCGCTGGAAGATGTGCGGGGGAAACTTTTTCAAAATAGAAAAAATTATATAATAGCTAATTTTGAACTTAATAAATTCGCGGGGTTAAATATCCCAACAGATTTGTTTATCAGCATAAAATAGGAGTTATTTATGAAAAAAACAAAAATAGTATTGAAATATATTATTATTTTACTGATTGTTTTTATATTAATTAAAACGGGCTTAAGCCATAGATACCTATTTTCAAGCGGCAGTACCGTTGACGGCAAAGTCACCAGACTAGAGCGGCACGATGTTGTAAGCAATATAATAACTTCCTGTGAAATCATTCCAAGGACCCAACAGGAGTTAAAGATAGCCGGAAACGGGATTGTAAAAAAAATACATGTAAATGTTGGAAATAAGGTAAAAAAGGGAACCCTTTTAGCGGAAATGGAAAGCAAGGATATTTATGGAGAACTATCTATCGCTACAGGAATGCTTAATAAAGCAAGCAGGGAACTTGCAATAAAAAAGAATTACTATGACTCTGCTAAAATCAAATATAAAAAAGACCTTATATCACTTAAAGAAGTAATCGAGGCTAAACAAGACCTAAAGTCGACAGAGGAAGATTCTTTTCAGTCCGCACAGAATAAATATAGTGAAGTTATGAAGAAGATTTCTACATTAAAACTATATTCTGATATTTCGGGATACGTCACTCAAGTCAATAAATCTGAAGGGGATCTGGCGATTGCTGACGAACCGGTCATAGTTATTACAAAATTAGATGATCTATATGCAAGGTTCTATGTCTCAGACCTTTATCAGGGCAAAATAAAAGAAAACATGAATGTCAGGTTTTTTGACGCGCAAAAAACCGCAGGACAAATAGTCGCAGAAGGTAATGTCACTAATGTAGGTAAATTTGTAACAAAAAAAGGCATAACGGTTGAAGTATCTTTCACTCCGGCAGCGCAGGAACAACGTGAAGCCAATCTACATAAGTATTTATCGGCTGAAATTCCACTCAATATTAGAAAAAACGTAAGTAGTATCCCGTTATCCAGTGTTTATGTAGATGACAAAAATTATTATGTCTATGAAGTAAAAAATAGTATCGCGAAAAAAAAATATATTGAGATCGGGCTAGTCGGCAATGATTATGTAGAAATAATAAAAGGGATAGGTTCCGGCGATAAGATAATTAAAGACCCCAATAAATTTGTACAAGACGGACAGGTATTTAAAGAGCTATAAGGACGACGTATGATACTGGAATATGTTGAATTAGCTATTGATGAAATTAAAAACAATAAAATGGAAGTTTTTATGACGGTGCTCGGCATCATCGTAGGGATTTCGGCTGTTACGGTTATTTTGGCCATAGGTGAAGGCGCTGCCAAAATGGTAAATAGCGAAATGGCAGCTTTCAAAGAAAATGTTTTGTGCATTACCTATTCTCCAGACAAAACTAAATCAGCGGCTTCTGTCAACGCATTTAAACCCGGTGGGAATAATATGCTTGCTGGTTTTTTAGGAATGATTAATGATGCTCAATCTGAAAAAAGAAAAAAAGCGGAGGGCGACTGGCCATTACCATACGACATAAAAAACTATGCATCACAGATAAATAAATGTCCATTGGTAGATTCCGTAGACTTTTTAGGAAGAATAAAGAACGAGGTAATTCTTTGTGATGAGCGCAAAGAATTGATGATTAATTTTTCAAATAATAATTTTCTAAATTATATAAAAGAAGAGATTATTATTGGCAGGACTTTTTCCGATTTAGAAGTTAACCAACAAACCCCTGTAGCCATCTTGAAATTGTCGCTTCCCTTATATCAGCGCTTTAACAAATTTGGCGGGATACTGGGCAAAACCGTAAAGGCTGGAGATTATACTTTTCGGATTATAGGTATCATAGATGCTGGAAAGGATGAACCAGAAGTCTATGTTCCCTATTCATTTTACATGTTTATGGCAACTAACAATGATTTACCCCAATTTCTAGTCAAGCTTAAACCTCATGAACAAAAAGATAGTAACAAAGAGCTTTTTTTTCGTTGGCTTAAAAACTTTGTTTTAAACGGAGATTATTTTATTGAGGATTCCAATATTGATATATTCAATAAAATACTAATTTATCTCCCCAAGTTTACGCTGTTAATCACGTTTATTGCCGGGATCTCTCTGGTTGTAGGGGGTATAGGGATTATGAATTCTATGATTTCATCAGTGGTTCAACGGACCAAAGAAATCGGCATTAGAAAATCCATAGGTGCAAATAAGAACGCGTTAATTATCCAATTTCTCATTGAAACGATGATCGTAACCTCTATAGGTGGAATCCTAGGTATTGCGCTTGGCATTTTACTGTCTATCTTGGTGCTTAATCTGCTAACAATACCTCTGGTATTTCCGATCATATCTATTGCTTATTCTATAGTTTTTACTCTTATTATAGGTGTCGTCTCCGGAATAGTTCCTGCGGCTAAAGCCGCCAAGCTAAACCCAATTGAGGCACTCGGGCACTCGTAAAACTTTACCAGGATATCCCAACATTTTTTTTCGATACAAGTATTTACTTGAAGAATACGAGAATAGTAACACAACAAAATATTAGAAAGGAGCGCACAAAACATTTAAATAGCATAAACAGATTATACTACAAATAAAACTTTTAAAATATGTCAAAAAAAAATAATTACAAAAGGGAGAATAAAAAAATGAAGAGATTTGTAATGCTAATTATAGGATTATTATTAATCAATGTTTCTGTGGCATTCAGTGAAACAGCTCCATCCAAGGTTTATGTTCAACAAGACCAAAGCTCGTACGCAAATAATGATACTAGTATCGGAATGGTAGCAGAAAAAGCTTCAATAGCACTGCATTTAAAAAAATACACGGAGGGCACTATAGACACTATAGGTGGGTTTACTCTCGGCAATACTCTGCGTTTTCAATTTTGGGGTAATACTAACGCTGAATATCTGAAGGCGCTAATTTATACAATCAAAGGTGAGGTTATTTCAAATGGTCTTACCAAACAATTTACAATGGTTGTATATCCTTCGGATACACAAGCCACTTATAAACTTAGTGGGGATATTGATGCAACAGGCGTTATCCCGACATTATATTCAATGACCCAGCAAGCTGTAACAATCAAACTCAAATCTATGTCACTTGAAAGGTATACAGTCGCAACAACTGAAAAAAAAGAAATTTTCAAAACTGATCTTAAGCTGGAATTAACCCTTGACGCAACCCACAAAAATAAGATTCCAGTTGAATTTGTGGTTGGTCTATTTGTACCTAAGAGCTCAATTAAAGTGGAACTGACTAATAAGGTCGGAATAAGTATTCCTATATTTGGTATCAATGCACCGACACAGATCCGTACGAACGTTTATAATACCGCAGGAACAATAGTAAAGACTATATATTCTCAAAAAATCGAAAGTGGTTTGTTGAGAAATTTCACAGTCGCAGAAACCTTCGAGCTCGGCGATGATATTGATTATCTTTATACTGAGGGGTATTTTGATGGGGCTTGGCAAACCTTCACAGGTTATCATAAACATAGTTGGTGGACCAACTGCGTTGAATTCGTATACTCAAGTCTAAGGATAATGGTCAAGTTAGGCAGCAAATAAATTATCCTGTGTATTTCTAATTAATTGGTGGCTGTCATAAAAGGCAGCTACCAATTATTATTTTCATAAAAGATTGGTTATAATATAAATATGCCTGTAATCGAACTAAAAAAAATCAGCAAATCATATAAAAGCGGCAAAGAGGAATTCTTTGCACTCAAAAATATCTCACTGACGATTGAACAGGGTGAATATTTGTCGATAGTAGGCACCTCAGGTTCAGGCAAATCTACCTTAATGAATATCCTAGGATGTCTTGATCCTGTTCAATCGGGACAGTATATACTTAATGGCAAAAACATCTCTCAATATAGTGAAACCGATTTGGCAAAAGTTCGCAATGAGGAGATCGGATTCATTTTTCAAAGCTATAATTTGTTGCCAAAAAAAACTCTGATAGAAAATACGGAACTACCGCTAATTTACAAAAATATCAAAAAAAAAAAAAGAAGAGAACTATCTATCGATATATTGACAATTCTTGGTCTGGGGGATAGGCTCAATCACCTTCCAGGTGGTATTTCCGGAGGGCAGAGACAACGGGTAGCTATAGCCAGATGCCTTGTCAACAATCCAAAAGTAATCCTGGCTGATGAACCTACCGGCAACCTTGATTCGGTAACTCAACTTGAGATAATAGAACTATTCCGCGAGGTTAAAGAAAAATTTAACACAACAATAATCATTGTGACCCACGATGAAGAAGTTGCTAATTTTTCAGACAGGGTCATAACTTTATTTGACGGAAAGATTTATGCAGATATCAATATAACCGCGCATGAAAGTGCTATAGAAGCCAACCAAGGCGTATATAACTATGATGAGAAAAATGAATACGTTGAAGAAATCTTGAACAATTTTCAGAGCACTCCTGCGATTAGCGTTCCTTTACCTCAACATAACTATTTATCTTCCGCAGTTCCAATCCATGAACGGCCTGTTCCGATAGATGTCCCGATTTTTTGCACAGAAGAAAAAAAAGATACCGACAAAGATATTTTAGAAAAAAATAATATTGAAAATATAGAAAGCCTGATAGATAATGATATAGGCAAGGAACAGAATCAAACGAACATTCCTAATAATTCAGTCTGTCCCGTCAAAGCGGCTAAGTATGTTAGAAAGGGAAATTTATTTATCCCGGCAGGTTGATGCTGTTTAGTCACAGGAGCAATAATGTTTATTAAAAAATTATTAAGTTATTTTTCACAATTCTTATCAAGTAGCAACAAATCTATGCAGAATTCAGATGGCAACCAAAAGCCACAGGAAATATTGCGAATAAAAAAGGCTCTTTGTTACAGAATAAATGACGCGCAAAAAAATTATCTTGGTGAATATAAATTCGATACAAAACATAAAATAGATGATGTTTTGTCTTGTTATAAAGTTAATGAAAAAGATAAAATAATTGAAGAATTGAAGGATCAGGCTAGTTTAAATATAGACTTTATTAATACAAAAGAAGAAATGCTCGAAAGGCTTCAAGCGGATAATTATGCGGTAGTCCTTTTCCCATATAAAATAAAAGATGAAAATCCTTTAGAAGTACTAAAAAGTATACGTAATAAAAATGCTTCCGTAAAAACTATACTTATTGTTAATAAAAAAATCAAACGAGAAGAAATGATCACCTTTTTAAGGTACAAACTTAATGAATTCACGCATTTATCCTTATCAGATGCTGACCTTTTTTTCTATTATCTTTCTGACTTTTTAGATGATTCCTGTAACAGCTGAAAATTTAGCAACATTATGGTTACTACATATTCCCGAATAAAGCACCCAGTCATTTCGATCTAAACCTCCCGCTTAACAAATACAACTTTTGCTATCATCGATACGCTCCTACGACACTTGATAGTTTAGGTGGAATACAAAGGCACTGAACGTTAGGTAATAATTCGCGTGACTCAGCAGTTCTAATTATGAGTTTTAGCGCTGATAAACATTGAGTTCAGGCAATAAAGTATCCCTATTGGGATGATTATAATAGGGACGAGTCGCTCCCTATAACCCTAGACCAAAGGTGTTAATGCGA
>Ga0209319_1001004_pt1 | contig 26764 bp, 12 predicted proteins | sample RifGroE2_FD_184000 | JGI IMG/M metagenome (GOLD analysis project Ga0209319, IMG submission 184000) | Groundwater microbial communities from Rifle, Colorado - Groundwater E2 (SPAdes) (version 2) | ecosystem: Environmental > Aquatic > Deep subsurface > Groundwater | place: Rifle, Colorado, United...
CCAGCGGCATGTGCCGGAGTGGTACAGGTAATGCTTGTATCGCTAACCCGAACTACATTAGTAGCGGGTTGTCCACCGATTGTAACTGTAGGACTGCCGCCAGCAGTTGAAAATCCAGTACCAGTAATTGTTACAGCGGTTCCACCAGCTGGCAGACCCCCGACTGGGGAGATGGAAGTTACCGTTGGGGCTGCTTGATAGGTGAAATGATCTGCGGAAGTTTGGGCACTTTTGCTATGTGAGGTGGTTACATAAACATCCGCTACTGTTCCGGCTGAAATTCCTGACGGTGCATTCACGGTTATAGTATTATTTCCACAATTTACACTGGGGCTTGTTGCTTGAGTAGTATTAAAATCTACATTTGTAACATCGGATACGTTATCGAGACAAAAATTTTCTCCAGTAATAGTTACGTTAGTTCCAGTTGTTCCACCAGATGGTGATACATTAGTTACTGTTGGTGCTGATTTGACTGTAAACCCATCAGTCAATGTCCCTGAATTTCCATCTCGATTTGTTAAAATAACATCCCATTTCCCAGTCCCAGCGTCCACAGGTAAAGTTACGCTTCCGCCTGTCATTTGAGATGATGAAGAATAAGTAATAGCACTAAATGTTATATAATGATCTGCACTATCATAATATTTGTGCAGTTTTACTGTTCCCGGACTGGCATAAGTAGGATAAAGATTATAAAACCCAGTACCACCTATAATTATACTCGATATTGTGCTTCCTGGTGTGCCAGTTGTTGTAGAAATCGAACTTACCGTCGGAGCTGGTGCCGTTAAGATAAATTGAGTTGTTGAAGTAACATATTGTCCGCCAATAGGATTGTTTATTAATATCTTTTGGGGTCCATTAAAACTAGATTGGCTTGATTTATTATTTATATTACATGAAATATGTTGGCTGTCGGTATAGGTCATGCCTCCGCAAGCGATATCTGCATTTGCTGGATTACGAAAGTAAATTTGCGGGGTACCGCCAATATTGGAAAAATTACTGCCGACCACATTGATTGTATATCCGCCAGACATAGAACCTGATGTTGGATTTACGGATGTGAAACTCGGGGTTGGATTAGACACATAATAGGTAAAGGGCAATGTAGATGACTGCTGTCCGTCATAGTTTGTTACTTTTACACTGGTTGCACCTGCTGCGTGTGCTGGAGTAGAGCAAGTAATTTGTGTTGTGCTATTGTATGTGCAAGAAACGGTATTTGTATCAAAAGTTGCGGATGGGCTGCCTCCAACGTTAGAAAAATTAGTTCCGGTTATAACTACACTATTACCGCCAACAGTGCGAGCAAATGGTGGTTCTATTGTGGTAATAGTCGGTTGATACTGGTAAGTAAACTGGTCTGCCGGTCGTGACTGCGCACTCTTACCATAGGAATTAGTTACATATATATCCGCAGTTGTTCCTGCGGAAATCCCGGACGGTGCATGCACAATTATAGTACCATTTCCACAATTCACACTATAATCGGGTGCATTAGTGGAATTAAACTCTACCTTGCTAACATCAGCGGAACCAACAAGACAAAAATTTGTTCCAGTAATTGTTATAGAATTACCAGATGTTCCACCGGTTGGTGATACTTCTGTTACTGTCGGTGCTGCTTGATAAGTGAAAGTATTTGAATTGGTACTTAATCCATTAGTATTGTGTACTTTGACATTTACTGTTCCAGTTGGACCGCTTGGTGCTGCAACTACAATTTGTGTAGCATTACGGCTTACAAAAGTATTCTGTGGTGTGCCGCTAAAATCAACATAATCAGCACTCATAAATCCAGTACCGGTTAGTGTTACCTGTGTACCTACAATTCCACCCGTTTTATCTACAGTACTAACTGTTGGAACGCCATAGGTAAACAAACCGGCTGATGATGCGGCAGGATCACTTGATCCGTAGGCATTTGCTACTTTTACTTCCACAGTTCCGGTGGGACCGCTTGGTGCTGTAACAGTAAGACTAGTATCACTAGCAGCTGGCGGTGTAAGACTGACACTGTATGTATCTCCAAATTTAACTGCTGTTGCATTTTTGAATCCAGTACCTGTAATTGTTACTGAAGTAGAACCGCCTGTTCCGGCTTTTGGAGTAATACCTGTTACTACTGGGACTCCGTAAGTATATTTTTCATTACCGGTAGAACCGCTACCCTGAGTATCAGCATTAGTTACAACAACATTAACTGTTCCGGCAGTGTGTGCCGTGGTTGTGCAATTTATTAATTGGCTTGAACTACCCCATTCGCACGAAACATTAGCCCCTCCAAAAGTAACAGTTGGGTTGCTAACATAATTCGAAAAGTTTGATCCATTGATAGTAATACCGATTGTTCCTCCATCAATACTGCCAGATGCTGGTACTACCGAACTTACAGTCGGCGCTGGTTGATACATATATTTTTTCGTATTACTAGTCCGAGTATCTTTATTTGTTACTACTACATTCACCTCACCAGCAGCAGCATGTGATGGTGGCGTACAAGTTATTTGGGTGCCGCCACCGGTAGGAGTCGTCACATCTGTTGCCTGTACCCCATCAAATGTTACAGTTGGATTGCCTCCGAAAGTTGAGAAATATTGCCCAGTTAGAGTAACAGTATTAAGACCACCTAATGGACCGCCTACTGGAGATATTGAATTTAAAACTGGTGCTTCCTGATAGATATACATGCCATCGCCACTAGTTCCGCTATCTTGTCCATCACCGTTGTATACTTTCACATCTACTATTCCAGCTGCGTGCGAATCATTTTGACAATCAACCCGCGATGGACTTACTAAATTACAGGATGGGGCTACAGTGTCACCAAAATAGGCTTGAATGGGACCACCAAGATTTGAAAAACCAGTACCATTTATGGTGACAGTGGTATATCCCCCTGGAGGACCGCCTATTGGTGATACCGAAGTCACCGTTGGTGCTGCCTGGTAAGTAAAAAGATTAGTAGCACTAGTTCCACTTGATCCATTTTTATTTGTTACCGTTATAGTAACGGCTCCTACTGTGTGTGCTGGAGTTGTGCAGGTAAGTGATGATGCGCTGTTATAATCGCATGCAATAGTAGTTGGGGTAGCCCCAAAATAAACGTCTGGAACTCCGCCGCTATTTGAAAAATTAGTACCTGATATCGTGGTGGAAGTGCCACCATCTAAAGGACCAGCTTGTGCAGTTGATCCAGTAACAGTCACTGCATTTACGGTAAATTGATTGCCAGATCCTGTTGCACTAGAATTTCCATCAGGATTAGTTACCACAACATTATATGTTCCGGTAGTAGTTCCATTGGGTATGGTAACGTTTCCGGTAAGTTGGGCCGATGAATTCCAAGTTACTGAAGAAAAATTTATGTTTGTTGTTCCATTAGTCAGTTTTACTGTCGGTGGAGTCGTTCCATTTTTATAAAAACCAGTTCCATTTATAGTTATCGTTTGACCTGCAGTTACACCAGCCACAGCACTTGTTATAGAAAGCGAAGTTACTGTTGGGTTTGGTGCTGTTAAAGTAAATTGAGTTGAAGGGCTAACATAAGTTGCTCCACCTACGTTTTGTATTAGTAACTTCATGGGTCCGTTAAAATTTGTTGAGCCAGAAAGATTACTAATGGTGCATGAAATATGTTGACTATCCGTATAGCTCATAGTTCCGCATGCGACATCCTGATTAGATGCATTACGGAAGTAAATTGCAGGGATACCGCCAATATTGGAAAAATTACTGCCAACTACATTGATAGCATATCCACCAGACATAGCACCGGATGTTGGATTTACCGATGTAAAAGTCGGGGTTGGATTAGACGTGTAATAATTAAAAGTGCCACCCCAAGTACGAAAGTTAGCTTGGTTCCACCAATCTTTTATCACTACTGAAACAACTCCTACAGCATGTGCTGGAGCAGTACACGTCAGTGAGGAATATAAGGTATTCCACGTACAAGAGAGACTGACGTCAAGGTCCCCAATATATACTACATAATTAGGAAATAAATCTCCCGTTAGGGTAACTCTAGCACCCCCAGCGGTAAGTGCAAATGGCGGATCTACATTGGCAATATTATAATCATTAGTAACACCACCATCGTAACTATACTTATCGCTTTCACTGATTGCACTTGCACCATTTGGCGTTACTACAATTACATCAACTATTCCCTTTCCTGGTGGTGGAGTGGCGGTAATGTGTGTGTTGTCAGTTACTTCAAAGTTGGGTGCTTCATTTTCGCCAAATCTAACAGCAATTGTGCCGGTGAAATTGTTGCCAGTGATGGTTGCTAAACTATTTTCTGCTTTACCCTTTTTGACAACAGTTGCTACAAAAGGGATTAAATTTCCGCCACTACCGTAATGAAATTGATCGACCAGCGAAGTTGGTGTCGTGCCGCCTGGTGTTGTTACTGTTACGTCGACAATACCTGAACCAGCTGGAACGGTAGCAGTCATTTGTGTGTTACTGATAACTGTAAAGGTGGTAGCTGCTGTACTGCCAAATTTTACGGCGGATGCGCCAGTGAAGTTAGTTCCAGTTATAGTGATTGATGTGCCGGCAACGCCAGAGTTAGGGGATAAGCCGATAATTGTTGGTGCCAAAATTCTAGTTCTTTGATCAATAGTCGCTAAAACTCGATCCATGTGTACCGCTGGAGCGGCTGCCCAGGAGGCAATGTCGGTATTTGCAGTTGGAATGGCAAATTGATATTTCTCTTCTTGTTTGCCGGAAGATGGATTGAAATTAAATTGCAACCCAACGCTATTGCTATTTGGCGTTTGATTATGTGAGACGGAGTGCTGTCCAACTACAGAAACCTCCATGCCAATATTTAGAATAGGTGGCGGCAACCAGGAAACTCCAACTTTATACGAGTCATAAAGCGGTCTTATATTTCCCTCAGCAGAAAGTTTGAGGTGATCTCCCAGGAGCTGATTGACGCTTAAACTTCCACCAATACCGCGAGTATCATCAGGTGAGCTGCCGTTATAAATCATTTTATAGTGCAGCGAATCGTAATAAAGATGCCCTGTGAGTAGGGTTGAATTAGTTAATAATAAATCTGAACTAATATCAAAACCTTTGCTTAAGCCGCCAGCAATGTTGCGATCGTTAATGGCACTGCCGCCATCGCTTATAAATTCTACTCCGTCCAGTAATTTGTTTGGCGTATCGGCATAGTAGCCACCAATGTCAATATTGCGGATAAATTTATTAGCGAAAGGAAGTTGGTAGCGTAAACCAAAGGCATTTTGTGCCATACTTTGGTTGACGGTCCCTGAATCAAACTTAAAAGCTAATACCTGACTCAGGCGTTCAGCGGTAAATTTCAAAAGACCGTGTTTGAAAAAATCAAAACCTACAGTACCGTTAAATCTGGTGCTGTTGGGACCTGATTCCATCATTCCAGAGACAGCTAATTTGTTGGTTAATTTTTGTGTATACTGGGCGTTCCAGCTATATTTAAACAAACTATCGCGGCTGATTCCAAAACTAAATGGACCCACTAAACCAAATTGGGAGCTGTTTGCAGAGAAAGCATCAGAGTTGGTGGTAACAGTTTTAGCGGGTTGCGAAGGGAAAAGAGGGGCGGAGCTAGCCAGATTCGAAAAAAGAACGCAATATGCGAGAAAAAATCTTCCTAAAAATCTCGTAATTGATTTTCCCAGCATTAGAATAAAACCCTTTCCTTTCTTGGTATCTTTGTTTAGATTTTAGAACAGAAAAATATTTAATGTAATATAGGTGTTATTTTAATATAATACTAATGCAGTAACAACTAATTTTCGCAAAAAAAATAAAGAAACTTTATTTGTTTTTTTATAGTAAATTAGCTGTTTATTTTTTTTAAAATTCAAAGTTTAAAGTTCAAAATTATTTATATGCGTTGTGTATCATTTTGTACTGCTGAAAGCTATAAGTTATCAGCCATTGCCACTTTTTTTAAAGCCAAAGGATATAGCGTTAAACAATACCGTAAAGTTTTACATTTAATTGATCTTTTGGAAGCGGGTGATGTTTTTATTTTTTCTTATGGTTGCGTTGTTACTTGGGGGTTAAAACATATCCGGGAAAAATGGATTTTAGAACAACTTAAATCTTTTGCTATTAAGCCATTATCTCTCATCGAAAGAGATTTTTTTGTTTTCAAGAATAGTGCTAAAACGGAAATGCTTACCCATGAACGTTTTAACGCTGATATTATTCACCTTGATTCAACAAGCTCCCCACTTAAGTTGGCAATTTCCTATGGTTTGGCGAAATCAATTCAGTTGGAATCTTATGAAACCGCCATACAAAAAATCATCGACAAAAATACGCCTTTTTTTACTGATATCGCCAAGGTTGGTGATATCTCTCTTTCGCGTAAAGAAATTTCTAAAAGAATGGGTGAGATTTTTGTTGCAAGAAGCCAAATTAATCTCAATAGTGAATACTTGGAAGCGCCGGAATATTTTTGGGAACATTCTGGCGAAGAAGAATATTACACCATGACGGAAAAATTTTTGACAATTCGGCGTCGTGTTGCAGCGTTAAATCAAAAACTTGATGTTTTGCATGAAATATTTGATATGATGACGACGCAGTTACAACATCGTCATTCCAGTTTTTTGGAAATTGTTATTATTGCTTTGATTTTTATAGAAATTATTATTAGTTTGGTTTTGGTGCACTGAATTAGGGAATTTTGCATTATAAATTTTAGATGTTGAATTAATCTGTTTGTAAAATTCAAGTTTCAAGAATCAAAGCATTGATTTGTAATTTAAGAAAAAAACAACCACTAGCGTAAGGTTTTGATTTATATGGTAATTTTATTTACATATCTTTTTTGGAATCGTCATAAAGCGGCACTTGATTAGTAATTGATAATTAATATTTACAAAGGTTTTTTTTATGCGTAAAAATTTTTATGAAAACTTGACCGCTTCTTTGCAAAATCTTAAAGATATCGGTCTATACAAAAACGAGCGGGTGATAACTTCACAACAAAGTGCTCAAATTAAAGTCGCAAGTGGCGTGGAAGTGATTAACTTTTGTGCTAATAACTACCTTGGTTTGGCAAATCATCCTGCTTTAATTGCAGAAGCTAAAGCTGCCGTAGAAAAATATGGCTTTGGTTTATCTTCCGTGCGTTTTATTTGTGGTACGCAGACCGTACACAAAGAACTGGAACAACGGCTCAGTCAGTTTTTGGGTATGGAAGATACGATTCTTTATTCTTCCTGTTTTGATGCTAATGGTGGTTTATTTGAAGCTTTATTGGAAGAGCCTGATGCTGTGATTAGTGATTCGTTAAATCATGCCAGCATTATCGATGGGGTACGTTTGTGTAAAGCGCAACGTTTTCGTTATGCCAATAACGATATGGTTGATCTTGAACGTAAGTTGCGGGAAGCTAAGGATTGTCGCTATCGCATGATTGTAACTGATGGCGTATTTTCTATGGACGGTATTATAGCCAATTTGCCTGCAATTTGTGATTTAGCTGATAAATACGATGCTTTAGTTGTAGTCGATGATTCACATGCAGTTGGATTTATGGGAGAGAAGGGCAGAGGTACGCACGAATATCACAATGTCATGGGGCGAGTTGATATTATTACCGGTACTTTAGGTAAGGCGATGGGCGGCGCATCAGGCGGCTATACCAGCGCGCGAAAAGAAGTTGTTGCTTGGTTGCGACAAAGATCGCGTCCTTATTTGTTTTCCAATACTTTAGCGCCAATGATTGCTGCTACTTCAATTAAAGTTTTAGATATGCTAGAAACTGGTAATGATTTAAGATGTAAATTGCGCGAAAATGCCAGTTATTTTCGCCAGGGTCTGCAAGACTTTGGTTTTAATATTGTTCCCGGCGAACATCCGATTATTCCAGTTATGCTTGGCGAAGCAAAAATAGCCAAACTAATGGCGGATAAATTATTGGATGAGGGTATCTACGTTGTTAGTTTTTCTTACCCGGTTGTGCCGCAGGGTAAAGCGCGCATTCGCACGCAAGTTTCAGCTGCACATGAAAAAAATCATTTAGACAAAGCAATAGCGGCTTTTGCTAAAATAGGACGTGAATTGGAGGTTATAGCATAATGAATTTAAAAGATTATATTCGAGAATTTCCTGACTTTCCTAAGCCGGGAATTTTATTTAAAGATATCTCGCCACTTTTAAAATCCCCCGAAGCTCTGCGCTTTGTGGTTGAAGAAATATACACAAAATTTCGCGACAGCAAGGTGGATTTGATTGCTGGTGTGGAGTCACGCGGATTTATTTTCGCCAGTATTTTGGCATTACGCTTTGATGTTGGGTGTCTTATGATTCGTAAACGCGGTAAATTGCCAGGAGAAATACACGAGCGCGCTTATGATATTGAATATGGTAATGCAGTTATGGAAGTGCAAAAAGACGCTATTTCGCCAGGGCAACGCGTTTTAATTATTGATGATTTACTGGCAACGGGAGGAACGGCACAGGCAGCAGCGCATCTTGTTGAGCATCTTAAAGGTGAAGTGGCAGGTTGTTCTTTTGTGGTAGAGCTTGGGTTTTTACCGGGGCGCGCTGTTTTGAGAAATTATGAAGTGCAAAGTTTGGTGGTATATGAAAAATAAAATTCACGAACAAGATTTGGTGGAAATTGCGGTAATAGGTGGTACTGGTGTTTATGATTCAAAATTATTGGAAGATGCAAAACAAATTAAACTTTACACGCCGTATGGTGCCACCTCGAGTTTAATTACGGTGGGAACATATGCTGGGCGTCGGGTGGCTTTTTTACCGAGACATGATGCGGCTCATATTTATCCGCCGCATCGGGTACCGTATCGGGCTAATATTTACGCGTTAAAAGAATTAGGCGTAAAGAGAATTATTGCTCCGGGCGCGGTTGGTGGATTGCGTGATGAAACTCGTCCCGGAGACATTGTTGTTGTCGATCAATTTTTTGATTTTACCAAGGGGCGTGAATACACTTTTTATGATGGTGGACAAATTTGTCATATTTCAGCTGCAGAGCCATTTTGTTCGGAATTGCGCACTATGGCAATCTCAACATTAAAAGATATGCAAGTGCGTTTTCATGAGAAGGGTACAAGTGTTTGTATTGAAGGACCGCGTTTTTCCACTAAAGCGGAGTCATTCTTTTTCCGAGATGTGATAAAAGCACATGTAATTGGTATGACATTAGTTCCTGAATGTGTATTAGCCAGAGAGGCGGAAATTTGCTATTTATCGCTTGCGGCAGTGACGGATTATGATTGTTGGTCGAATGAACACGTTGATAATACTTCTGTTAAAAAAGCCATGGAGCAAAATCTTATAACTATTCGTGAATTTTTAAAGCGTTTTATTCCTGAAATTCCAACGGCAAGAGTAAAGTGCGAATGTCCGACGGCACTTGAAAATGCGGTGATGTGAGGAGAGTGAAGGAATAAATAATTCAAAAAACGATGAATAACGTAACCGCAGGTCTGCGGCTACTAAAATCAATGTGTTAATATGAAAAATAATTTTAAAAGTATAGCTCTTGTGGGCAGAAGAAAAACCATAGGGGTGGAGCGGGCTTTGTTTTTGCTTTGTGCGTATTTGCAAAAACTTGGTGTAAATATTGTTTTAGAACAGGAAACGGCGCAACTTTTTACTCTTACAACCGCGTATCCTGTTGTAACAAAAGAAAATTTAAGTTCTTTTTGTGATTTGGTTGTTGTTATTGGTGGTGATGGCAGTATGTTAAGTGTTGCGCCTTTTGCGGCACAACAAAATTTGCCGGTATTAGGCATTAACCTTGGAAAAGTCGGTTTTTTAGCGGATGTTCATCCTGATGAATTGGAAAAAATAACAACGATTTTATCCGGCAATTATTGTGAGGAGCAGCGCTCTTTGTTGCAAATGCAGGTGTTTGCCGGGGACAAAATTATTGCTGCGGATGTGGTTCTTAATGATGTGGTGCTTTCATCAGGTATTGCAACCAAATTGGTGGAATTTACTTTAAGTATCGACAACGATTGCGTTTGTGATTATCGTTCGGATGGATTGATTATTGCTACACCAACTGGTTCTACAGCTTATGCGCTTTCTGGCGGCGGACCGATTTTACATCCTGATTTGGAAGCGGTAGTTATTGTTCCCATGTTTTCCCATAATCTAAGCAGTCGACCGATTGTGATTAAAAATACCAGCGCGATTGATATTTTAGTTGCGACAGGTAATCAAGATTCGCTTTATGTGAGTTGCGACGGGCGAGAAAATGTTACCGTGCCACCTGCGGCAAGAGTTCGTCTTGATAAAGCAGCTATGCAGTTGCGTCTCGTTCACCCTGAAGATTATAACTATTTTACGACTTTGCGGAATAAGTTGCATTGGGAAAGGTAGGGGGAATGAAAGAATGAAGTATTGTTCCCGTAGCCGCAGGTTTTAACCTGCGTGATTGGATTGGCACGGGTTTTAATTTGGATTCGATGTTTTTTGTATTGGGATTTGTATATTAAATTCGTATATTGGAATTTCGATTTAGGGGTTTGTACAATATTGCGCGCAATATAAATATGCGCAATATTTTTTACGCAGGCTAAAGCCTGCGGCTACGGAACCTGCGGCTACGGGATCGGTGGTATATATTTTGATATTTAAAAATTCCGCACAAAATCCCGTGCATACGCGCAATATAAATCGCGCAGGTTAAAACCCGCGGCTACGGGTTTTGGGGGTAATGCAATTCTTGGTAAAACCCCTGTGGTTGTGGTTTTTGGGTGGATCCTGATTTTGATAATTTTCTTTCAATAACACAATTGTAAAAATACTTGCAAAAATTACTTGCATTTAAGATTATTTTAAGTATTGTGTGTTAAGATACGATTATAAATTATTTATTTAAAGTGTTTTTTTGATTACGATTTGATTACAACATTACCGTAGCCGCAGGTTTTAACCTGCGTGATTGGATTGGCACGGGTTTTAATTTGGATTCGATGTTTTTTGTATTGGGATTTGTATATTAAATTCGTATATTGGAATTTCGATTTAGGGGTTTGTACAATATTGCGCGCAATATAAATATGCGCAATATATCAACCGCGCAGGTTAAAACCCGCGGCTACAATTTTGTAAAAAAAATTTAAAATTTATTTGAAACTTGAAACTTGAAACTTGAAACTTGAAATTTAAAAACGAGGAGAAAATTATGTTAGAAACATCTTTAGAAACATCTGCAGTAAAAAAGATAGAAATTAAAGGGTTTGAAACATTAGGGGAATTGGAAGCAGAGCTAAATAGAGTTTATGAAAAGGTAGAGATTGGTTCTACAAAAAAGACTAATTTTAATGAGCAATGGGCTTTTGTGAGAAATCATCTTGGGGAAGCGAAATTAAAAGAAGTGGAAGCGCGGGATAGTCTAGGTCATGCTCAAAATAAGTTGAAGAATTTTTTAATAAACTTTAGACCGACGGAGCAAGGTGGCGATTCATCTAGCCTAGTAAGTGGTGATGGAAAAACGCCCTCTATCGTAGAAATGTCTTTGATCTTTTTGCTAAGAATTCAAAGTTCAACAGAAAATTTAAAATTTAATGCATTACGTGGTATGTTGGAGGATAGTCAACCTTCATCTGGACCTTCCGAAAGTGGTATAGCAACAACTCGATTGAATAAGAAATTTAATGAGTTAATTTTAAATTTATTTCCTTCTCTGGATCTATCATCCAGAGCTACCGTTTTACGTGGATCTTCTGGTGCATTAACGATAAATGAGCAAATTGATGATTTATTAAAACAATTAATAGTGACAGGTCATGAGTGGCTTTGGAATGCTGAATCTAGGAAACAGTGTTCTAGTAATGAAAAAGTTGAGATAACTATGGTCTCTCCGACGAAGCTGCCGTCAGCATCTGGTAGTAGCTCATCAAGCAGTAGTTCAGTGTCGTCTTCAGCTTCTACGTCATCATCCAGTACCAGTGATAGCTTATCTTTAACGAATACGATTGCAGAAACTTCTACAAAAGCAGCAGCTCCGCCATCAACATCACCTATTGTATCTTCAAGTAGTAGCTCTTCAAGTAGTAGTTCAGCGTCGTCTTCTTCACGACCACCATCATTACCGCCACCACTATCACCGCCACCACCACCTTCAGTTTCATTGCGAGTACCTGCATTTCATGATGAGGTAATCGATATGACTGCTCTTGGAGAGGCTTTTAATAAGAAGAAAGTGTTATTAGAAAGACTACAAGGTTCTAAATGTGCGCCAAAAATGGCCGCTGTTAGTAGTGTTGTATCATATTTGCAGATGCTTGTTTATGTGGTGACGGCAACTTATGAACTTGCAGGTAATTTAGCTCCACAATATTTAGGCACAACTGCGAAAGATGCGACTAAACGATTACTTTGTATTGGTGGTGATATCGCTGCATCAAATCCTTCCTGTGAAAGCTTCAAAGATGATCAAAACTCATATATACATGGTTATAGAAACGTTGTTTTGATTGAGATATTAAAACATTTATCATCTGCGCAGTTTGTTTCACCAGTCACTAGGCTGCTGCCAGTAGTTAACTATGTGGCACTTGGAATACAAGTTATTAATATTATAACGCAGATTCGACAAAAGTTGCGTGCAGGGCAAACTGCAAATCAGACTGTAAAGAGGATGAATTTGTCTGGATCTTTGTTTAGTTTAGGTTTGGTAATTATTAATGCTATTGCTGGTTTAAGTTTACCAGTTGACCCTACTCTCAGTATAAAACCAAGCGATGATAATTTGCCGAATTGTCCTGTTCCTGTTTCAGGTGGACAAGGCTGTGCGGCGTCTGAGTTGAGTCAGGCTTCAAACCAACTTATTTCACCTGTTATGGCTTGTTCTGCAATGGCTTTTGCTTTTGCGGGCGCTAATATATTGAGCAGAGTATCGAATTGTATTTCCTCTTTAAAAAAAGACAAAGGCAAACAGCTTGTTGATGCAGATAAGGAGGTTAATACTAAGCTGGAAGCGCTGTTTATGGAATTTGAGGTAATTGCTGGCAGACAAGCTAAGCTGCCATCGAGTGGACCGAGTGTTGGTGGTCTCTTGGCAAGACCATCGAGTAGTGGCGATCCTGCTGTTATTGCGAGTGCGCAAGAAGATGGAACGTTGTTTGAGTTGACTAGGTTAGTATTTAAGGGGAAAGAACTAAAGACTAAGGATGTGCATCAACCACAACCAGAGGGGGCGCCAGGTTTACCGGCAGAGTCGAGCGGGGAAAAATCAGGAATTTGGCAAGTTCGTGCTCTTTTGGGGAAAAAGAAACCTGAAAATTTAGAGCAGCGCCCTGGACCATCGGCGCCTGAATTATTGCCACGTGATAATAGATTGGAATGCATTGATAATTTGTTGGATCTGGTTGTTGCGAGGGAGGTTCAATTGCCCTTAATTAAATCAGTTGTCAGTGCGGATGTAGCGAGTCATAATGGTCAAGCTACTGCAAGACTTCGCACAGCTAATGATAATGAAAATTCATCAGAAATATTAGAGACATCAGAGACAAATCGTTTGCTCGCTAAGACTAATGGGCGTGGGCGTGTGGTGCAATGTTCTGTCAACTCAGCATTTACTAATCGTGGGCATTCTTATGGCGCAACTGGAAGTGACGCGTTGAGTTTGTCTGTTTCACAGGGTTTGTTTAGTTCATCGAATTCATCTGGTTCGTCGAGTGTTGGATCGCCATCGGGGGAAAGCTCGCAACTGGGTTTAAGTGCGTTATCGCCACCTCACTCACCACCACCCATTACACCTAGTAGTGGTAGGCTGCCACCACCACCTCCTCCTTCACGGGATGGGGCGACTACGGCTAGTTTAACATTTTTTGCATCATCATCATCATCATCATCATCATCATCATCATCATCATCAGCAGCTGCTGCTTCTAGTTCCAGTAGTGCGGTGTCTTCTGTGTCATCGACAACAACAAGCGAACGCGTTTATATGATGGCGCAACCGACTTTAAATGGTGGTGATCGTAGCTAATGGGGATAATTGTGACAACAAATCCGTAGCCGCAGGTTCCGTAGCCGCAGGCTTTAGCCTGCGGGAATGGAACGGCACAATGATGAAGATTTGTGCGGAATTGGAAAAAGAAGTGGAATTGATTGTGTAGATTGAAGTGGAGTTTTGATTGCGCAGGCTAAAGCCTGCGGCTACGAAACCCGCGGCTACATTAAGGGAAAATTAAAGATATATAAGGTAAATTGCTATATAAAACAAACACTTACAATGTGATTTTATTTTTTTACATTTGACATAAATTAAAAATATGTTATACTGTGCAGAATATAAATCTAACCGATTTATTTTTGCACAAGAAAAACTTGAGGAATGTATATGGAAAACAACATGAATTTTTCTGCAAATTTGTCTAACAAACAAAATGACAAACACCTTAATCAGTTGAATAAATCCGCTGATAAGCATCGCGTGAAAAAAATTATTGCTTTCTTGATTGGTTTGCTTCTCGCTGGTTCTGTTGCCAGTGTTTATTACAAATCAACACATTCGCATCAAGTAAAAGCGGTTGAAAGTGCTAATAAAATAACTGATAAAAATAAACAAGACCAAAAACAAATCGATAATTCTTTGGTGTTAAACAAAGTTCTTCAAGCCAATGGACTTCATGACAAAATCCAAGTTTTAAAAAATGCTTTAGCTTCATCTTCCTCAGCTTCTTCTAATTTAATTAACGCATCTAACTCCCCGAATAATACTAGATTTAACGGGATGAATGGTGGATTGGATCCAAATAAAAACAAAAGCTTACAAAGTATTTCCTTAAACAACAAACAAATGGGCATAGATTCGCCGGTTTCTTTTACTGTTGGTACGGACTCACAATCAGCTTCCTTGTCTGGCCAGGATTTGGGTTTGAATTTCCCGCTGACTATTGGTGCGCAATATAGCAGACTTGGTGGTTATACGATACAAGGTAAGTTGGCTCATAATTTGGGCTTTAATAACGCCTATGCGCTTGGTTTGGAATTAGGTAACAAACAACAGCGTTATAGTGCCACATTAGGACATGTTTTATCAGCGCAACAACGCATCAAGTTCACCACAGAATATCTAAAACAAGATTTAAATTTTGATTTTGACTCAGGTACGGTCGATCAATGGGTTGGGCAGTGGGCTTATGGTTTGGCATATCAATACATCGTACCAAAAGGATTGGTTAACGACATTAATTTGAAACTTAACTACAGCAAAGCCGACAGTAAAGATCTTGGTACGATCGATACCTTGGCTTCTACTGGAGATGTTATTTCTAGCGATTATCGTCGTATTGCTGGTGCCACGGATAAAAATGTTGGTGTGGGGGTTGACTTAGTGCCGACATCGACTAGTTTGCTTGGTCTTGAATTGGACTATGACAGTGTTAAATATGACACCAAATACGTGACAGGTAAAAATGTTTCCGGTTTGGGTGGTAAAGTTAGTCTCGAACAATTAATTAATAAATATTTAAAAGTTAAAGTTAGTGCCAGTAATCGTAAACCAAACAATGATTACGAAGCTGAACTTGATTGGCTTGTTAGCGCCAAACCGAGCAGCCGTTTGGAAATGGGCGTGACTGGTGGGTTTACCAGCAACAGTACGGCAGGTTCGACTTTAGCCAGTGATTCGCGTGTAGGCTTAAATTTAAACTACACTATGGGCAGCAATCCTTTAGCGCCAGAAACTTTTTACAGTGTTGATAATTCACGTAAAGCCTTGGATAATTTAGTGCAGTGGACGAGTGTGCCTGCTGTTTATATGATGCAAGTTTTGGCGATCAAAGATGAATTGGTCAGCAAACTTAATTATGTTAAGCCTGGTTTTGGACCAACCGCTGGCGGGACAGCTGTTACATTAATTGGTGAAAATATTGGTGATGAAGGAGTGCCAGGGGTTCTTTTTGGAGGTGTGGCGGCTGTAGGAGTTACTAAAGCCGATAACAATAAAATTAATCTTAACACACCAGCGCATGCTGCCGGTATAGTCGACGTCACCATGACGAAGCCGACTTCAGGGCAAGTATTGAAAATGTCTGGTGCTTTCGAATATGTTGACGCACCAAACTTACCCAGTATTGGTTTGGTTGGTGGTAATTCTATAATTACTGTCAACACCGTTGTGGGTAGTAACCGCCTTAAAGACAGTTTACCACAAGTTACTTTATACGATCCTTACAAAAACAAATCGGTTTCAGCAACTGTTATCAGTGCTGATCAAGGGAAAGTGACTTTTAAAACTCCAGATGCTACGCCGAATGGTTATGACTTAACAACGGGACAACCGTTGGATATTAAAGTTGATGGCATAAAGCGATCTACGTTTACTTATTTTGATATTACAAGCATTTTTGATAAAACGACGGGTATTTTGAAAGTCGTTCCCAAAGATCATGAATTAGTACAGGGATTATTTGCCAAGACTGCTGAACTGGATATTGGTGCCGCCTCGGAGTCTACGGCATACACGTCAGCTTCTGGTGAGCTAAAAATAGCTCCAGATGGTACTTATATTACTTTGTCGTTATTTGAACCTGCGGTTAAATCTAATTTAAAAAAGAAGGTAAGTGGCAATTTAGTAATACCTGCAAAGGTAATCAACCTTCAAGGGCAGTCTTTATCTCAGGCAGACTACGCTGTGACTGATTTCAAATACGAAATGTTACCGGTGATTCTAAGCGTTAAGCCTCTGTTGAGATTGGTAAGTGGTAAAGATAGGGAAGTGGATTTGTCGGGATATAGCTTTGATAGTGGTTCTAAAGCATGTGTTGATGGCGATCATTGTAGTGCAACTTCTGCTACAGACAGCGATGTTAAGTTTAACATCTCAAAATCTGATACAGGTGCTACAAAATCAGTGAAAATTTACGTGGAAGATTCAATTGGAGCAAAATCTGGCGAAAAAACTTTTGATTATGCCGATATACAAAGCGATGCTACGCATAAAGCAGCTAAAGACGAAGCAGTTACTATCAATGCAGTAACTGCTTCTGGTGCATCAGCTAAAGGAGTATTTAACGGCACGCCAAAAGTTAATTTTTATAATGATGCAGTAGGGCAGGAACTTATTGGAACTGTCGCTAGTATCGCTGTTACGGCAGACAAAGATGGTGTAACGTTTAGGATGCCAGAGTTGAATGTAGATAAAGTTAATGGCGAGAAAGTGGTTTATGTGCAGGTGGTTAATGGTGATACCATCGATGAATCTTCATTAAAGCCATTTACCTATACTTATGTTAATCCAAACATAACTAATGTTGATCCTGCAGCCAGATTATATGATGGCGCTGATACAACCATAAGTTTAACAGGTACTAATTTTGTGACCGGTGCAAAAGTATGGAAAGTTGGTGCTGCTACACCTTATGATACAACTTTTTCTTCAAGTACCACGCTTAACTTCGCCATGCCAAAAGGTACGGTTGGAACAGTGAATTTTTATGTTAAAAATCCTACTGGAGCGCAGTCAACGCCAGCAACTTTTACCTATGCTGATATCCAAGGTGGTCAGACTTTGTCATATGGTCCAGGTGCAACCATTAAAGCAGTAGATGCTTCTGGCACAACAACTGTTAGTGGGGTGTTTACCAGTAAAGAGACAACAGTTATCAAATTCTATCACAATGATCAAACGCCATTTATTGGATTTGATACAGCAGGTACGCCAAATGGAGACGGCAGCGCAGTAACGTTTTCTATGCCGAATTTACCTGTAAACGCAAACGAGCAAAACTTGCCAATTTATGTTCAAGTGGTAAATGGTGGTGGTGATAAAACTGCACTCAAATCATTCGTGTACAATTATAATTCTCCAATCATAAACACCGTTACTCCCCCAGCCAGATTGCTTGGTGGTGATGACGAAACAATTGCTTTAGTAGGTGATTATTTTGCCAATGGTGCCACAGTGTGTGTGGATAATCTTACTCCTTGTTACACTGCCACTGTTACAGATGCGAGAAATCTGACTTTTAGTATGCCAGCTTCTGCTACGGTGAAATTGGCAAATATTTATGTTAAGAATTCAAATGGCGCAAAATCTGCAACAACAGCTTTTGCCTATGCAGATATTCAAAGTGATGCCAAGGGAACACAGGGGCAAACTGATGCCACCATTACGGCAGTTGGTGCTTCAGGTAAAAAGGTGTTTGGCGGTTTGCCGACGATTAATTTCAGCAAGGATGATGGAAGTTCCATTGGAACTGCTAAAGCAACATCAGTAAGCACAGATGGCAATACGATAACGTTTAAAATGCCAGATTTGAAGGTGACCGCTCAAGCTGGTGCTGTCTTACCTGTGCATGTACAGGTAATTAATGGTAATGGAATAGATAAATCTTCCATACAGCCATTTGCTTATACGTATTCTTATCCGATCATAAACGACATTACACCTCCTGCCAGGTTAGTTAACGGTGATTCTTTAACCACGATCAATGGTAGCGGATTTGTGACTGGTACATCAGGTGCTACTGTGGTTTTTGCTGAGGAACCCGGTACATCTTTAGCAATACAAAGGTTAGAGACAAATCAGATTATTGTACATACCTTGGCACATAATGCAGGTTCCAGCTTTAAATTTAAAGTTGTCAATCCAGGTGGTGCTGCAGCAACTTCGACAGATGCGCAGAAAATAAGCTATGCAGATATAGCAGTGCCAACGGGAGAGGCAGCAGTAAGCGGTGATGCAAACTTTATAATTACTGCCCCCGATGCTGCGTTTAGAAAAGACCATGTTAAGGTAACGTTTAACGGCACTGAAGCTACTGGTATTAGTGTTAGTGACACGGGTGACAAAATTACTTGTAAAGTGCCAAATATAGTTAATCCTTCACCAGCTACTGTCGCTGTTAAAGTGACCAACTTGAATGCTGATGGTTCTGATGCAGACTATTCCAATCCAATAACTGTTAATTATTATGCCGCCCCAACCATAACCAGCATTGCACCTCCTGTAAGATTGGTTGATGGTGATTTGTTAGTTAAATTAACTGGAACTGGGTTTGTAACTGGAACTGATATAACTAATAGCTCACGAGTGTATTTTAACGATGCAACCACTCCGTTAACTACAGGCGTGACTATTGTATCTTCGACGGAAATAGACGTCACTACACCAGCAGTTCTTGTGGGCGGTAATGTCAATATAGTAGTTGGAAACCCTGGAAGTACTGCTAAATCTCCTGCAAAGCAGTTGGCTTACAAAGGTATAGTAACTCCATCCAAAACAGCATTTAATGGCGAAAGCTTTACTATAAATTCTGTCGATGCTGCTGCTGTGTTTAAAGTCGCGGCGCATATCAGCGTTAAATTTAATGATGTTGTAGTGCCAGCGTCAGACATAACGAGTGATGGTAAAGTTATTACTTGTAAGGTGCCAAGCTTAGGCACTGCTACTTTGCAGAACGTTATAGTTGAAGTGGCAAATCTTGATGATACTGATGCAACTAAGATTTTAGATAAAGCTCGTGTGACAGATATTACTTATTACGTCGGTCGACCAACAATTACTGATGTGAAGCGTTTTGATGCTTCGCCAGCATTAGTGTTGAATGGTGGGGGTGCTTTGCCTGGAGCAGCGCCTATTGTTGTGACCGGAACTACTTTGAGCTCTATTGATAAAGTAGAGATAGGGGATGGAAAAAGTCCTGAAGCATATACCGACTTAAAGACAGGTACAGGAAATTGGACTTATGATACCGCTAGTCAGAAAATCAAAATAACTGGTATTCCTACAGGTAATTATACTCCTGACCTCACCGTGCATTTGCGGTTCCATAATGAGCTGGATGGTACATATATTCAGCCAGCAGATTCGACTAACAGTCAGGTAAAGTACAAGGCGTTGAACTATACTTTTACTCCTTCGGAAGGTGATGCTTTGACTGATAAAACTGCAGCGCGTCTTGATGGTAATGATAAAATTGCTATTGCCGGTCTTTCTGGTTTTGCTCTTGATTCTACTGCAGGTCTTTATGTTGGTGGGACGTCGGCAACTAAGCAAAGTGACATGAATTATTTAACACCAGAGCATGCTTATGCCGATGCAGCGCCAGTTATCCTTTATAATGGAGCAAAAGATAATAATAATGAGCATGCAACAGCTGTGAGCTCTATAAAATATCATAGAGTTTATTTGCAATGTGCTGTACCTAATGCTAACTGGAACATAACAGATGCAAAAGGCAAAATATTTAATATGCTAAACCATGAGGGGCAATCACCTGCAGAATATGGTACGGATAGTAATTTTTCTTGGGCATCTGATCAAGGAGATCCGTCTTATCCGAATCCAACTAGATTCGCTTGTGGATATAAATACCAACTAAAAAAAGACTATGTTGTTAATTTGGCTGAGCAATATACTGCATCAACAATTAAGGATGCTAAATTTCTTAATGTAGATCCAAGCGCTCCATACCGTTGTAGTAGCAATGGTAGTTCGAGTTGTAAATATTATTATACTATCAATTAAAAAATAATTTTTCTTGAACATCCTCCACAAAACACGCTCTTTTCATTGAAAAATGAGAAAGCGTGTTTTGTGTTTTGTGGGGGATTGAAAACGTGAATTAGTATGGGTTATTGATGGTTCGTAAAGATTACGTAGCCGCAGACTTTAGTCTGCGTCATAAACATATGCTAACCAAAACATATAGTAAAAATCAATACGCAGACTAAAGTCTGCGGCTACGGGTCTGCGGCTACGGGTCTGCGGCTACGGGTTTGCGATTACGGATCTGCGGCTACGGGTTTGATGTTATTTAATTCGCTACAGGCATTTTCTTAGATATTTTTTGAGAATTGTGCTAAAATATTGCATCACATATGTAAAGTAAATTACTATATAAATCAACAAGTTAAAATTTAAATTTAAAAAAATCATATAATTTAAATTACATTAACGCAAAATATAAAATTTTAAATTCAATCATAGCTTATTTATGTCAGAACTAGCCAGAGAAATTATTTCCATACCAATCGAAGAGGAACTTAAACAATCCTATCTTGACTATGCGATGAGCGTTATCGTCGGGCGTGCTTTGCCTGATGTGCGCGATGGGCTAAAACCCGTTCATCGTCGCGTGCTTTTCGCCATGCACGAGCTGGGTAATGACTGGAATAAAGCCTACAAAAAATCGGCACGTATTGTCGGTGACGTTATCGGTAAATATCATCCTCATGGCGATACTGCTGTTTATGATACGATTGTCCGTATGGCGCAACCATTTTCTTTGCGCTATATGTTGGTTGACGGGCAGGGTAACTTCGGTTCTGTTGATGGTGACTCGCCAGCAGCTATGCGTTATACCGAAATCCGACTTTCTAAAATTGCGCATACTGTTCTCAGCGATCTTGATAAAGAAACGGTAGATTTTGTACCGAACTATGACGGCACGGAATTTATACCTTTTGTTATGCCAACCCGTATTCCCAATCTTTTAATCAATGGTTCGGCTGGTATTGCTGTTGGTATGGCGACCAATATTCCGCCGCATAATTTAAGCGAAGTCATTGATGCTTGCGTTGCCACGGTTGATAATCCTGAAATTACTATCGATGAAGTGATGCAACATGTTCCGGGTCCTGATTTTCCGACTGCGGCAATTATTAATGGTCGCGCTGGTATTTTGGAAGCGTATCGTACAGGACGCGGGCGCATCCATATTCGGTCACGCGTGCACATTGAAGGTGAAGAAGGCGAAAAACAGACTATTGTCGTTGATGAGTTGCCTTACCAGGTTAATAAAGCCACCTTACTCGAAAGAATTGGCGAATTAGTGCGCGAAAAAAGAATTGAAGGCATTACGGCGATTCGCGATGAATCCGATAAAGATGGGATGCGAATGGTTGTTGAATTGCGTCGTGGTGAGCCTGCTGAAATCGTTTTAAATAATCTTTACGCCAATACGCAAATGCAAGTTGTTTTTGGTATCAACATGGTGGCGCTGGACAATGGTCAGCCGCGTATTTTAAATATTTTGCAGATGATTTTGGCGTTTTTACAACATCGTCGTGAAGTTGTAACGCGCCGTACGGTTTTTGAATTACGTAAAGCTCGGCAACGTGCACATATCCTAGAAGGTTTAGGTGTTGCTTTGGTAAATATCGATACCATTGTGGCTTTGATTAAAGCCGCTCCTGGACCTGCCGAAGCTAAGCAAAGACTGCTTGCCCAGAATTGGCCTTTAATGTCTATGCAAGCTTTGTTAGAACACACCGGAAACAATATTTCCCGCCCGGAAGGTTTAGCTGAGGAATTTGGTGTAACTACAACTGGTTATAAATTATCTGAAGCGCAGGCACAAGCAATTTTAGAATTGCGTTTGCATCGTTTAACTGGGTTGGAACAAGATAAAATTTTTAAAGAATACAATGAATTGCTTGAATTAATTAAAAATTTACTGGAAATTTTGCACGATCCTAAGCTGTTAATGCAGATTATTCGCCGTGAACTTTTAGAAATCAAAGAACAGTTTGGCGATGCGCGTCGCACGGAAATTATTGAAAGTCAGACAGATTTAACCATGGAAGATTTAATTCCTGACGAAACGGTTGCGGTTACTATCTCGCATACCGGATATGCAAAAAGTCAGCCGATAGTGGAATATCAGGCGCAGCGTCGTGGCGGTAAAGGACGAGTTTCTACAAAAGTCAAAGAAGAAGATTTTGTTGAACATTTATTGATTGCCAATACGCACGATACGGTTTTATGTTTCTCTAATCGCGGTACAGTTTATTGGCTCAAAGTATATATGTTGCCGCAGGGTAGTGCGCAGGCGCGTGGTAAGCCGATTGTAAATCTTTTGCCACTTGAAAAAGATGAGAAAATTAGTGCTATTTTACCAGTGCGTGAATATAGTCCCGAAAGTTATGTTTTTATGGCGACGGCTCATGGCATTGTGAAAAAAGTGTCTTTGGATAATTTTTCTCGTCCGCGTGCCAATGGTATTATTGCTGTTGATTTGGATGAAAACGATTACTTGATTGGTGTTTCTTTGACTGACGGTAAGCGCGACATCATGCTTTTTAGCGATAGCGGCAAAGCAGTGCGTTTTAAAGAGGATCAAGTTCGGGCAGTAGGCAGAACGGCGCGCGGTGTGCGTGGTATGAGCTTGAAAGCTGGACAAAAAATCGTTTCTTTAATGGTTATCAAGGAAGGAGGCGCAATTTTAACGGCAACGGAAAATGGTTATGGAAAACGCACGGAAATAGGTGAACACACCTTAATTAATCGTGGCGGACAAGGCGTGATTGCTATTTGCGTCAGTGACCGTAATGGTAAAGTTGTTGGTGCAATTCAAGTACATGATGGCGACGAAATTATGTTGATTAATGATCAGGGTAATTTAGTACGCACCAGAGTTGATGAAGTTTCTATCATTGGTCGCAATACCCAGGGCGTAAGATTGATTAATCTTGCGGAAGGAGAGAAATTGGTCGGTGTGCAAAGAGTTGATGGGACTGAAGATGTAACAGAGGAGACTCAGGCTACTGAATTGGTGTATTAACACATATTTTAACGCAGGCTAAAGCCTGCGGCTACGGAATCACAATTATTATAATACCTCAACTTTTTGAGATATTACGATTTTTCAAATAACATATTGATTTATAAAGAAATTACATTTGCATATCTTCTATGTTAAAGCCAGTTTTATCCAACGTTCCCATCATTACCATCGATGGTCCATCCGGTACCGGTAAAGGCACTGTCGGTTGGCTTTTAGCGCAAAGGTTTAAAATGCACTTTCTTGATAGTGGTGCTTTATACCGAGCTTTTGCTTCTGTAGTCTTATGTGCCGAGCAATCTGCTAAAATTGATCTGGAAAATGAATTATCTTTGCTTAACTTATTAAAAGATCTTCAGGTATCTTTTGTCGCGAATCACGATGGATCTAATTACCATACACAAGTTTTTTTTGAAAAGCACAATCTTTCCGATCATATCCGTAGTGAAGAATGCGGTAAAATGGCTTCCAAACTAGCTGCCAACCAGCATGTTCGCGCTGTTCTTTTAGATTGGCAACGTAGCTTTGCAAAAAAACCAGGTTTAGTGACTGATGGTCGTGATATGGGTACTGTGGTTTTTCCAGATGCTAACTTAAAAATATTTCTTATGGCAACAGCGGAAGAAAGAGCGCATCGGCGCTACAAACAGTTGAAAGAGCAGGGAATTAATGTTAGTCTCGACAAGATTTTGACTGATTTACAGGAGAGAGACGAGCGTGACATGAAACGTTCTGTATCTCCCTTGAAACCAGCCAAAGATGCAATTTTGATTGACACCACTAATTTGGGGATCGATGAAGTATTGCGAGAAATTCTTAATTTAGAATTTTAAATTAACGAATAGTTTCGCGACGCTATTTTTTGGGTGCTGCTTTTACTTTATGTTGAGTGGCGTATTTTTAATTTATTAAAATTTTTTTATTTATATGAACGATAACACTATTAACGATAATATTATTATAGATAGCTTTGCCAGTTTATTCGAAGAAAATATGGCAGTAAAAAGCTTTGAACCAGGAGCCTTAATAACTGCTAAAGTAGTTTCTATAGATCCAGAATGTATAATTGTTGACACGGGATTAAAATCTCTGGCACGCATTTCAAAAAAAGAATTTCTCAATAATTTGGGTGAACTTGAGGCAAATATTGGTGACGATGTTGAAGTTGTTTTAGAAATATTGGAAGACGGAAGCGGGACGACACGTGTATCACGTGAAAGAGCTCGTCGTATTACTGCTTGGCGCAACTTGGAAGATGCGTTTACTTCAGGCAAAAGCGTTATCGGAATTATTGTTGAGCGTGTACGCGGTGGTTTTACAGTTGAAGTTGATAAAGTCAAAGCTTTTTTGCCAGGTTCTTTATTGGATACCAAACCTATCCCTGATCCATCTTATTTAGAAGGTCGTGATCTTGAGTTTAAAGTTATCAAAGTCGACAAAAAACAGAATAATATTGTGGTTTCACGCCGCGCTGTTTTACTCGCTGAAAATGATACCGAAAGACAGGCAATGTTGGAAACTTTACATGAAGGTGATGTTGTTACCGGTATTGTTAAAAATCTTACCGATTACGGTGCCTTTATCGATTTGGGCGGTGTTGACGGGCTATTGCATATTACCGATATTTCCTGGAAACGTATTCGTCATCCTAGTGAAATAATCAAAATCAAAGATGCTATTCAGGTTAAGATTTTGAAATTCGATCGTGAGAAAGGTCGTGTTTCTTTAGGCATGAAACAGCTGGCTGATGATCCATGGAAAGATATTGAAAGACGTTATCCAAGTGGATCACGCGTGTTTGGTAAAGTTACCAATATTACGGATTATGGTTGTTTTGTTGAAATCGAAAATGGAATTGAAGGATTGGTACATGTATCCGAAATGGATTGGACTAACAAAAACTCTCAACCTTCGAAAATTGTAACTGCTGGACAAGAAGTTGAGGTAATGATTTTAGAAATCGATGGCGATCGACGTCGTATTTCTTTGGGTATGAAACAGTGCAAACCAAACCCATGGAGAGAATTTGCTATTACTCATAAAAAAGGTGATAAAATTACCGGAAAAATTAAGTCAATTACCGATTTTGGTATCTTCTTAGGCCTAGATGGCGATATTGACGGTTTGATCCACGTTTCTGATCTATCCTGGAATGAACAGGGCGAAAAAATTATTCGCAACTACAAGAAAGGTCAAGAAGTTGAAGCGGTTATTTTGGGAGTTGATGCTGAACGTGAGCGTATTTCATTGGGCGTCAAGCAATTAGAACATGATATCTATACTGATTATCTCGAAACACATCCAAGGGGTAGTGTTGTTTTTGGTAAAGTTACTAACGTTACCACCAAAGAAGCAACAGTTGATTTGGGTGATGGTATGGAAGGACATATTCGTGCCGCTGATGTTAGTAGAGAGCGAGTTTTGGATGTTACTCAATATCTTACTCTTGATGATGAAATTGAAGCCAAAGTAATGGGAGCGGATAAAAAGAACCGATGCATTAATCTATCCATTAAAGAGCTCCAGACTGAAAGCGAAGGAGAAGCTCCGGTTAATACCCAGTTTGGTGATTTGTTGAAAGAGCAAATCAACGAACAGGCGGAAGAAACTGAAGATGAAACCGAATAATTGTAAATACAGGTTTTTGCCCGCGTGATCGTAGCCGCAGGTTTTAACCTGCGTTCTCACTAAAGCCTGTTGTGAAATGTATAATGTATCGCGCAGGTTTATTGTTGGGAATGTATTGCGCAGGCTGAAGCCTGCGGCTACGGAACCTGCGGCTACGGAACAACCCGTGGCTACGGAACTTGCGGTTATGGTATAATGTTTATAGGAAAAACTTATGCGTATACTATCTTTTCTCATCTTTCTTTGTCTTTTTATCCTCGGATTAACTTTTGCGTTTTTAAATAATAACCAAGTGGTCTTTAACTATTATTTGGGTAGCAAACAGTTTTCTTTATCTTTGCTTTTAGTTTTGTCAGTCGGAGCAGGGATTGTTTTAGGATTTTTCTGTAATAGTTTTTATTGGTTGCGCTTAAAAGCGGAAAATTATCGTTTAAAATCGCGGTTGAAAGACGCAGAACGTGCGAAATAAAATTATGGATAAACAAACCGTTGTTAAACATATTCTCGAAAATACCACTCCAAAAACCGTTTGCGATGAGGCTTACGCTTTTGCGCCGACCAACATGGCGTTGTGCAAGTATTGGGGCAAGCGCGATACGGAATTAAATTTGCCG